>Ga0194132_10006561_pt1 | contig 17968 bp, 24 predicted proteins | sample TA2KigOf80mmetaG_FD_148612 | JGI IMG/M metagenome (GOLD analysis project Ga0194132, IMG submission 148612) | Freshwater microbial communities from Lake Tanganyika, Tanzania - TA2015054 Kigoma Offshore 80m | ecosystem: Environmental > Aquatic > Freshwater > Lake | place: Tanzania: Lake...
CGCTTATTCTTAACAATCCGAGAAGAGAAAGGGTTGGCGTATAGTGTGAAAAGTAGCTTACAAGCTGAACAATCGTATAGTTATTATTGTATTTATGTGGGAACACGGAAAGATGCGGTGAAACAAGTTGAGGAATTGATTGTGCAGGGATTTAAGGATGTTGCACAGATGACTGCACACGATTTAGTTTTAGCAAAACAACAATTAATTGGTTTACGACAGGTTGCAAGTGAAGAAAGTAGTACGGTGATGAATGAGTTGCTTTTTGCTGAATTAGGTGGCAAAGCTGAAGATTATTACACACGCGAACAGCAGATTCAAGCAGTTACGTTAGAAGAGGTACAAGCTCTTGCTCAGAACCTTATTTCTAAGAAGTATAGTACCGCAGCTATTGTACCGCAGTGAGAAGTATAGCTTGGAAAGCACCTTGCTCTTTATATGATTTGTGGTGTGGAACATGGATCTTGGGTGGGCTGATTTATTTATAAGTTCGTATCTCTGTACATTATTTTGATGGATGTTTTAGAGCGTGTTGCTAAGGATATTTGTGAGGGCTATGGTCGTGTCTATCGAGAACGTTCTCCTCTACCCCCTGTTTGCTTATACCATCCTGTTACTATGAATGGTTCTTTCGATACCTTGGGTGAGTTAGTGCGTGCAGGTTTATGTTCACAAGGATTACATGTGCCTGCGGTTACTCTTTCACGTGCAGATGTCCCTCTTCCTAATCATTATTCTGTAGATGTTGATTGGTTTATGAATCGTTTTGAAGCAATTGCTTGAATGCTTTTGTTTTTTTACCCAGGAAAGGAAGCAATTGTTCTTCGGATGCTTCGAATATGGTTTGGAGCGTGTGAAAATGAGCGAGGAGTTTATCTGCGGTTTTAGGTCCAATGCCAGGGAATGCTTGGAGGATGAATGCTTGTTGTTCTTGGAATGATTTTGGTTTGGGAGGTTGGAGGGAAAGGGAAGAGGGTTTTCTGAGTGCGAGTCTTGTAAGATAGTGTGCAGTTTCTTGTTCGTTCTTGGTGAGAACGTAGGGAATTTTGAAGGTGAGTGCGCAAGAAAGGAGAAATCCTTGAAGTGCTTCTGGTTTGAGTATTGCTTCTCCTGTGCCTTCGATGATCAGGAGTGATTGTTCTTTGGGAAGATTTGTGAGTTGAGAGAAGATGCGTTTGTTGATGATGGAAGATTGTAAATCATTCCAGGTTTTACGTTCAATAACAATGCCTTTGATTATGTAATCGCCGATGGGCAGTTGTTCCCATTTGAGTTGTATATTGTGTTCAACGAGTAGGCTGGGAACTAAAGAGTTCTTTTCACGATTATCTACTTGGATCGTTTCTTGTGGGGTTTTTGGTTCTTTTTTTGAGGAAAAAGGATTGTGGAAGATCATTTTTAGAAAAATTTGTTGATTTTTGTGTTTTTGTTTTGGGTATTGATTTCTTTTTGAATGGTTGCGATGGTTTGATGCATTTTCTTTTCCTTTCTGATTGAGGAATAATGATTAATTTCATCTCGTGTTTCTTTGGTGATGAGCATAATGAGTTTACCTGGGGCGAGACGAGCGGTTCTTCCTGCACGTTGAATTTTTCTAATTGCTGATGCAACTGGTTCATAGAAAATGACGGCATTGACTTCAGGGATATCGAGCCCTTCTTCTCCAATAGAGGTGGCGATGAGAATGTTTTTTTCTAAGGCTTTGAATTGTTCAATGATTGCTTTTTGTTCTTTTTGAGAGAGCCCTCTCCCTGCTTTTTTTGCTTGACCTATAAACATAACAGGGCGTGCTTGAGGTATTTTTTCTAAACGGTTGCGAATCGCTTCGGCAGTATCTCGGAATTGGGTAAATATGATTATTTTTGCGTTTTGATTTTCTTTGAATTCTTGTTCTACTAATACTGCTACTTCTTCTACTTTTGGATGTTCGAATCCCTTTTCAAGAAGTTGGGTGAGAGAGAGTTGTGCTGCTCGGAATTCTGGTTGTTTGACTAATTGTTGTACTCCTTTACTTTGTTTTTCTTTTGCTTGGGTATCTAGATTATCGAGATAGAGTTTGAGTCCGGCAAGCGATTGTGTTTCTACTAATTCTAGGGCGTGTGCAATTTTGAGGGCTTGAGCAGTGAGGGACATGCCTCTGAATTTCTGTACTCCTTGCCCTTGCAATGCAAGACGCGCTTGTAGTTTGATGAGAGTGATACGATTAACTGGACCGAATAATACGCCGAGTGCTTTGAGTTCCTCTGTTTTGTGATTATAGACACGTTGAAGAAGTATTTTGAGTTCAACCAGTTCTTTTGGAAAGGGAACTTCTACTTTTGTAAATTCTAATTCTTTGAGATAGGGTTTGACATCTTCTGATTCTCGTGTGCGTAATTCTATTGCTTCGATAGCAAGGTGTTCACATATTTGTCGCACAATCTCCGGATCTGATCCTGGAGAAGCAGTGAGTCCAAGAATGTGTGGATGAAGCGCTTGTTGTTTGTATGCTTGTACTACCTTTGTATAATCATATTGTTTGAGACAGCGATGGGCTTCATCGATTACAATCAAAGAAACATCATGTAATGAATAAAGGTGCTTGTCGATGTCGTTTGCAATACATTGGGGGGTTGAAAGAATAATTTCTCCCGTTTGAAATGCTTTTTTTCTTTCGGGTGCTTTTACTTCTCCTGTAAATAGGGTGCGTTCGGCAAAAAGTTCGGGAAGTTGTTTGTGAACATATTCATAATGTTGTTCTACCAAGGGTTTGGTGGGGGCGAGGAAGAGGATTTTTGAGCCAGGTTGTTGTTTAAGACGATGAATAATAAGGTGTAATGCAATCAATGTTTTACCCACGCCTGTTGGTACCACGACCAAAGTATTTTTTTGTTTACATGTTTCAAGAATAGCTGTTTGATACTCACGAAGTGCAAGAAGATTGGGAAGCATTGGTCTGCTATTTGATATAAGTATAAATGATTAGTGGTTATGTCCTCTTTACATCAACATATCATCATTACCTGCAGCTGCGGGAACCATTGGTTCTTCACGGCTCGGTACTTGTGCTTTAGTGATGATGAATACATCACCAATTGCGCGTACAAATTGATGTGGAATAATAACTCCTCGAGCTCCACCAAGGCCTGCAGTTAATCCTGAACCAACACGAATTCTCCAGCCTTCAACCTTGTTATCTACCAAGGTAACTTCTTCAATTTGACCAAAGTAATCCCCTTCAGCAGTGTATACGTGCTTACCGATTACTTCACTAATCTTTTTTACTCGTAACATATCTTTGGTGTTCAAAATATACTATTTATACTTTATGCTTAGAGAACAGATATAATCGAGTATTCTTCAAACAACAGAATCTTTATATAAAACACTCTTTCTTCTCTTGTATGCATATTCGTGAGTTTCTTCACATCCTGGGAGCAATTATTATCGTCGGTATTACTAGCGCCTTTGCGCCTAGTCGTGCTCAAGGAGCAGAAGTAATCCTCCCTATTTTTGTGTATAGTGTTATTTTAGTGGTTGTTGCTGTCGGGGGTAAAAAACTCGCAGCGCATTTGTTGGATGCAGAAGTGGAGCATGAATTATGGACAATGCATCGATTTGGTTTTAAGAAACATCAGTATATGAGTCAAGGAATGCCGTTTGGGGTTATTTTGCCTTTGTTTTTTTCTCTCTTTACATTGGGTCTTGTAAAATTGCCTGCTTTATTGACGTATGAGGCTCGTGCCGCTACTCATCGTGCTGCGAAACGATTTGGTTTCTATAGTTATGCCGCAATGACTGATTGGCATAATGCACTTATTGCTGCTTTGGGATTATTTGGTTTATGGGTGTTGGCATTTGTTGCCTATTTGACAGGCCATGAATATTTAGTACAAATGTCTGCATGGTATGCTTGTGCTTCTCTTCTTCCTTTTTCCAAACTTGATGGGACGCAATTATTCTTTGGTTCTCGTGTATTGTACACTCTTTGTCTCTTGGGAACCCTTATTTTGACCGTGTACTCTTTTCTCTTAGCAGGATCATTTTAGAATATTTTTAGCAGTATATTTATATAGGGGTTTTTGTTTTAGAAATTATGGAGTTGACACTTTTTACTTCCTCGTTTGCACAAGCATTATTGGTTTTTGTGCTTGTTTTTGCACTTATATTTGCTATTTTACAAAAGACGAAATTATTGGGAGATGGGAAGGCACAAATTGATGCTCTTGTTGGAGGTGCCGCTGCACTTCTCGTATTGAGTGCGGGTTATGCACTTGAAATTATTCAACAATTAATTCCTTTTCTTGCGGTTTCACTTGTAATTATTTTAGTGTTTCTTTTATTAGCAGGATTCTTCTGGGAAAAATTTGAAGTTCCTGGTTGGATGAAAACAACGGCCTTTGCTCTTGCATTTGTTGCAGTAATTATTGCGGTTTTGAATTTCACGGGAGGATATGACCGTCTTGAAGCATTCTTTAGTAATTGGTCTTCGCTTTGGAGTAATATTCTTGTATTAGTTATTGTGGGTGTTGCTGTTGCTGTTGCTCTTTCTTCCGGTGGTTCTGCCACAAGCAATAACGGTAAATAAACAAAGGTATAAAAAGAGGATTTAACTAACAAACATCATGGACATACAATCACTTCTTTTGCAATGGCAGAGTATTGGAGTGTTTGATTATCTTTTGCCTTTCTTGTTGATTTTTGCTTTAGTGTTTGGAATTATGCAAAAGACTAGCTTGCTTGGTGGGGAAAAGCCAATAAATGTTTTGGTTGCCTTGGTGGTTGCCTTACTGGCTCTTCAGTTTGATTTTGTTCCGTTATTCTTTCGAGAAGCATTCCCTCGTTTAGGTATTGGCCTCGCTATTCTCTTTTGTTTAATGGTTTTATTGTATCTCTTTGTTGATAGCAGTTCTCAAAAAGGAGTTAATTATGGATTGTTGGCAATTGGAGCAGTTATCGGTATTGTGATTATTTCTCAATCCTTCCAGCAATTTAATTGGGGTGGATTTGGTTTAGCATATGATCAATATGTGGGCTGGATTGTGGGGGCAGTACTTGTGATTGGAGTTATTATCGCTGTTAGTTCGTCTGGATCGTCTGGTAAGCCTAGAGGGCCAGGACAGACGTAATTTTCCATGGTGCTTGATCTTTCTGGGTTAGATTATTTATTGCCTATTTGGTTATTTTTGTTAGTGTTTATTATTTCATTTGCAGTACTGGTATCTACTAAAATAGTGGGAGAAAATAAGTTTTGGTTAGTATTTGTTGCATTTGTGTTGGCAACGTTATTTATTACCGCTGCTTCTGCTCGTGATTATGTTGAGAGCACTGCTCCTTGGGCAATTGTGGTATTGATGGTGGCGTTCTTTATTCTTTTAGTTACTGGGTTTATTGGTGAACCTGCGAAGGCTTTGAAAGGAAGTGTGGGTGTTGGATTGGTTGTTGTGCTTTTGTTAGTGTTCTTATTTGCTGCTTTACGCATGTTTGGAGATTCTCTTTCACCAAGCACTACTCGTGATCCTTTGCTTCTTTGGTTATATTCGGGACCAGTTGCAGGCATTGTTATCTTATTAGCCGTTTGTGGTTTGGTTGGATGGGTTTTGACTAAGAAATAATTTTTTTATTTTTTTAATTATTTATTCTGATTGTTGTGTTTGACGTGTACGAGATTGTGGAGCTATTTGTCCACGTGAACTAAGTGTTTTGACTGTTTTTTGTGTTTCAAGTAATTCACGTTTAAGATCTTCTCCATTTGTAAGGTATTCGCCCACGCGTTGAAGAAGAGAGAGTTGGAGTTTGTCAATGATGTTTTCAATACGTTTGAGACGTTCATCAAGTGAATGGAGCTGAGCTTCACTCGTTCCTTTAAAGAGGGTAAGTTGATTGAGTGCATTTTCTGCTCGAGCCATCTTTTCAGAAACTACCTGTTCGGCTATTTCTGCGATAGTGTCCCCTGTTGCTCCCCCGTATCCTTGCGTTTGATAGGCATCTTGATATTGGGGTTGTTCAGCATATTGTGCTGAAGAGGGTTGTTCAGGACTGGGAAGAGGTGGAGACTCTTGGCTAGTGTTTGTGGAAAGCGACGGTTGAAGATCTTGATCTCCTTGTCCGGGAGCAGTAACTGCATCACGAATAGTCGATGCAGAAAGAGCGTTTGTTATTTCTTGAGGAGCATATCCGCGACGAATAAGTAGTTGACTTATGACTTCATCAGGTGAGCCTTGCTGACGAAGTTGATCAATTTCCTCTGAGAGGGCCATTATGCACGTAGCATATCCAATTGACGCTGGATAATTGCTACCTCCTCTTTTCGTGCGTTGTTGTTGCTTTGTTCGGTAAGATTACGTGTTACTTCTTTGAGTCTTGAAAGATCTGTTTGAAGTGTGTTTACCATTTTTCGTGTTTCAGTGAGTTCTTTGATAAGTCCCTCGCGCAATTCAACAAGCGTTTGACCGATAAGTAGCACTCGTTCTTTGAGCAGGCGTTGACGTTCTTCATTGTCGCGAATGCGTGCTTCTGTTATCACCTCAGGCATATGACATTCAGGTGAATTGGGTTTAAAAATTGTCGCAGGCAAACCCTTTTAATGAAGCGAATATAAGAAGGGGGAGGTTGATTATGTTATTTAAAGAAAAAGCGCCATTATATGCTACGGAATTAGAACGTAAGCAGGGTGAAACACTTCTCTACGTTAATTATTTGCAAGCCCCGTTTGTTCCAAGTCTTGTGGATGGCCCCGGAGTGATGGCGCGAACAATTGATGCACTTATTCAATATCCTGAAGTGAGTGGTATTGTATTTGTGCAACAACGGCATTATGCGTATGCACATGCTCAGGTGCATTTATTGAGTGAAATCGCACGATTGCATACGTTTTTAACAAAACATGAAAAAGTTTTATCTCTTGAGTTGCTGAGTATGTTTGGTTCTGGAGAGGTTTTATTTGGGGATATGCATTATCTTATGGATCTCTTACGACAAGATCCGGTTGGTTGTTATGCTGAAGTGAAACGACGAGTGGGACAGTTACGCGCGCAAGTAGCAAGCGGACAAGTGGTAAATCAACAAGGATTGCTCGGTTATGTACGCTTATTAGAACGCATACAAGGATTGCTGGAAGGAACTAAACTTATTGGACAATCGGTGACGCGGGGAATTCTTTCAGGAAAATTGTTGTATGCTGAAATATTTCGACCTTCTATTTTGCCTAATTTTAGTTTCACTCGTCTTGCTGCTCAATTTCCTCTGGATGCAAAATTAGTTACTCAATATACTATACGAAGTGGAGAAGAAGAGGCAATTGTGACTTTGTTGCAAATTCCCTCTGATGCAAAATATGTCTATCATGTACTTCCTCCAGAATATGCTTTGTCTGAAGAACAACATACGTTGTTGATGATTGCACGTCAAGTGTTAATTGAACATCGACCTAAAGCGGAAGAGTTTACAGACCCTGAAAAAACGCGTTCTATTTTTATTCAAGTTGCGCGTGATCTTCTTATGGAACTTGCAGGACAGAGAGGGATTGCCTTGAGTTACACTATGCTTGAACAATTAAGTCATATTTTGGTACGGCATACAATTGGATTTGGTATTTTAGAGGTATTGCTTTGGGACCAAAAATTACAGGATATTGTGATTAATGCACCAATTGCACAAAATCCTGTTTTTGTTCGTCATGAACAGTATGATGCCTGTGTAACTAATATTGTGCCGAGTTATGAGGATGCTGATTCCTGGGCAGGTAAATTACGATTGCAATCTGGAAGGCCCCTTGATGAAGCGAACCCTATTTTAGATACAGATTTGGTATTTGGAGGGGTGCGAGCGCGTATTGCTGCTATTAAAGAACCTCTTTCTCCTGCAGGGCTTGCTTATGCTTTGCGTCGTCATCGAGATCAACCCTGGACACTTCCCTTATTTATTCAGCGAAATATGTTGAATCCGCTTGCTGCAGGATTATTGAGCTTTTTGATTGATGGAAGTCGAACTTTGTTAGTTGCTGGTACGCGTAGTTCAGGAAAAACGAGTTTGTTAGGGAGTTTGTTATTGGAAGTGATGCCTCAGCATCGTATTGTGGTAGTAGAAGATACTTTGGAATTGCCTGTTGATGCTTTACGTGAGATTGGATATGATATTTTACGTATGAAAGTACGTTCCGCTTTAGTTACGGGAAGTACGGAGATAGAAGCAAGTGAAGGTATTCGTACTTCATTACGTTTGGGAGATTCAGCACTTATTGTAGGAGAAGTACGTAGTGGAGAAGCGAAGGCATTGTATGAAGCTATGCGTGTGGGTGCGTTGGCGAATGTTGTTGCTGGAACCATTCATGGGGATTCACCCTATGGAGTATTCGATAGAGTGGTGAATGATTTAGGAGTGCCCACCACTAGTTTCAAAGCAACGGATATTATTGTGATTGCAAATCCTGTACGAAGTCCTGACGGATTACATTCCGTTCGTCGTATTATGAGCATTACTGAAGTGCGGAAACATTGGACGAAAGATCCTTTGAGTGAGGGAGGATTTGTTGATTTGATGCGTTATAATGTAGAAACAGATCAATTAGAACCTACTCCTGAATTATTAAATGGAGATTCTGAAATTGTAAAAGCTATTGCAGGTACCGTTAAAGGATGGGCAGGCAATTGGGATGCTGTTTGGGATAATATTTTGTTACGTGCAGATATTGTGCAAGCCATGGTGCGTGTTGCTGAACGTCTAAAAAAACCTATTTTATTAGAAGCAGCATTTCATGCACAAGCAAATCATCAATTTCATCGTATTGCTGAACAAATTCAAGCTGAACATGGATTGCCTGATAGAACGTTGGTTTTTGCTCGATGGGAAGCATGGTTACATCAAGTTGCTGCATCTTTTTAATGTCCCTTTTTATTTTTTGAAAGATTAGAGGTCACTGATAACGGTAAGTGCGAGAATGGTGAGTGTAAGTGTAGCTAAAAGGGTTGCACCAAGATAGAGAGCAAGACCAGTACGAATGTTTTGTGCACGTTCATATTTTTCTTTGAGAAGATCTTTTCCGGAATCTACTATTACTAATGCATTGGTGAGGATAAATATGACTTGTATGATGTAGACACCAATTGCTAATTGGATGAAATAAGGGGGGATCATTTCTCCGACCTTGAAGAGATCAGTAATGTTGAGAATGTTTGAAAATCCGGCTTCTTGACCAGAAGGGAGAGTATCTTTGAATGCATCTAATTTATTGAGGATTGCGGTAATCATTACGCTTAATCCCACTACGATTCCTGAAAGAAGCGGGGCAAGGAAAGTCATGTTAGAACGCATATCTGAAACTACTTCTGCTAAGAGATCGTGTAGACGTTGATTTATTTTTTCAACATTTTTGATATATTCTGAGATTGCCATAAGTGATTGAGCGGCTACTTGTAAACCCTTTTTGACTGATTCTACTAAAATACGCATACTTGAGGAAATAAGATTTGAAGGGAAGTATACGATTGCTCCTCTGCGTCTGTCAAAGATTGCTTGTTCTAATGATAATCCTGCTTGTTGGATATTGCTGTTTACTAAAGCAAAAAACTCATGTGTTTGTTGATTTTGAGTTACTTCTGCCACCTTTGCAAAAGCAATCTCTGCAGGAACGTTATCTCCTAATCTATTGCCTAATTGGAATAAAGAGGTTGTAAATTCTTGTTCTAATTGTTTTGTTTGTTCACGAGCTTTGATGAGTTCTTTTGTTTTTGCACGATAGACAAGGTAGAAGTAGAGCCCAAGTGAAGCTGGAAAACAGAGGCTGAGGAGTGTAGCAAGTGGACTGAATGGTCCTGCTTGTGTACCATTGACTATTTTGAAATCGAATATTTTTTGATTTTCAAAGAAAGGTATATTGAGTTCTCCAAACGTATAATCTCCTTGCATTCCAAATGTTTGTTGGATGAATGACGATTGCAACATAAAAGGAAGAAGGGTGGCTAGTAAACCAAGTATGAGTATTGGAGCATAAGTAACCCAGGGTTTTGTTGAAGCATATTCTGGATAAGCAGGGTTTTGTTCAAGAATCGACGTTTCACCATATCCTCCTGGGCGTTTGAGAAGGGCTTGGTTAACTAAATATACAACTATGAACGGAATGATGAGATTGAATCCGAGGAAGACATGATACCATTGGATAAGCCCTCCGAGTAGTGTTGATGCGAGAGGGAGCATCGCTAATCCTAATGTGGGAAGAATGATTCCCAACATATAGACGTTCGTGAGGGGAGCACGAACTTCTCGACTATATTTGAGCATTTTTTCATATATCCCATCCAACATAATCTGTAATGATTTTTCTAGAATCTGAATTCTTCTTGCTTCTGAAGGTTCGTAAAGACTTGATTCAATTAAATGAAATGATTCAATAAATTCTGGAGCGTCAGTACGCCAATTTTCAAGATAGGTATCGAGTGATTGTTTGAGAGTGGGGTATTTTCCTACTTCTACATCGTAAATTACTTTTTGAAGTTCTTTTGCAAGTGGGCCTGCAAGATTATTTGCAGTAAAAGTGATTGCTCGTTCAAAGTTTGAAGTATGTTTCATGTAAATGACAGTGTATAAAATAGCGGGAACCATTTCGGCACTTGCTGCTAATTTCCATTCATGTGCTAATCGAGTAGGATAGGATGCAAGATAATAATAGAGAAAGATTCCTCCAAGAATTCCTAAGCTTGTGAAGAGGAACGGAATTTTGGAAGTAATGAGGAAGATACCAACGGTAATAAGGGTGGTTAGGAGAAATATGCCTACGAATCCAGTAAGTGCAAGACCAAGTGCTTGAGCGGGTGAGACGGCGACATGTGCTTCTTTCAGGGCTTGGGCAACTTTTAATTCATCTTTTTGAGAAAGTTTGAAGGCGAGAATGTTTCCTAATGATTGAGCGAGTTTTTCATAAGAGGAAAGTGTGGGAGTGACATCTTGTTTAAACTGTTGATATTCATTTGATATCTGGTTCGTTTCAAGGCGAGCAAGATATCGTTTTGCGAGGTCAGGAGGGGCACCCATCTTTTTCTAGTAACTTCAATCGTCGTTATAAACCTTCGGGGGGAATGTATTTAAGGAACCGGTTTCTTGAAGAGGGATGCGTAAGGGATTAACTCAAGAAACTGTGGTGGGTATCCTTATTTCTTTGTTTGTGTTGGCTTTAATTTTAGGAGGTTTTTATTTAGGTGTTAGTGGAAAATTAGGGGGTATTGTAGAAGGGATACGAGGTTCTTTTAGATCATGAGGGGAGCGATACAAACAGATGAACTTGGTAAATGGTCTCTAGCGTTGTTTGTTCTGGTGGTACTCGTTTTGTTTTTTGGTACTCAATATGACAAAGGGGTTTTTTCCTTTTTTCGACAGATCCCTAGCAATTTTTCATATTATGACTCAGAAGATGGAAGTGCGTTTGTGCGACTTAATGTTGATGAGAAGCATTTCCTTGAATATCGTACCACTGCTAGCTGGGCTACTTTTAGTTCCCCGACGGATCCATTTACTTTAGGACGTGAGACGTTTACGCCTTCTGTTGTACACACCGCCTTATTCAATTTTTGGTTTATTCGTTTCAGTGAAGCGGAACCCTTCCGTCTTTCTCTGGGAACTCTGGAAGTTAGGCGTTCTCCTGAACGTACTTCTAATGAAAATGCAGTTTTTACTTGGTGGGGACTATCAACTAGTTATGAGTGTCCTACTAACCCTTGTATTTACGGGGGAGATTTGGTAGGGTTATACAAGTTTAAGGATGGTACTTCTCCAGGGTTCTTTATACTTCGAGCGAATAATGATATTGCTTTTGCCAAGAATACGGCTAATGAACGTACGTTTGTGCCGGACCGAGAACTACTCGCTAAAGCAAAGGGAGTTTTACTTGCTTATCGAGATGGCATTTTGCCTATTCCTGTTTCCATTGACGGTAAGCATTATTGTATAAACTATATGAGTTCGGGAAATAAAGGGCATCTGGTGGTGAATCTTGCTATTCCTGTTCAGGTGGATACCACATGTATTTAAAGGGGATGGGGGGAGATTCGATTCTGAGTATTGCTCTTTGGATTCTTTTTGCTTTGGTCGCTTTGTTTGGTGTGAAGTATCTTCTTCAGGTGCTAACGTAATTGTTATAAACCGCTTTCTCGTGGGAAATTAATGAAACGAGGGGAATTAACATCTAGTCAAATTGTATTGCTTATTTTGGCTTTAGCTGCTTTTCTAGTGTTAGGATTATTCCTTTGGTCATTACGTCAAGCAGCTGATGGTGATGCACAAGCTTGTAAACTTTCAGTATTGACTCGTGTTTCATTGCCGGAGGGTGTAAGGAATGTTGCACCTCTTGCTTGCACCACTGAAAAAATTTGTTTAACTGGGCGCGGAGGGGATTGTGCGGAAAGTATGGCTGGAGAGAGTATTGAAACGATTAAACTCTCTAAAGATGATGTTTCTGCAGCACGTACTATTGAAGCAACTGCTGCAGAAGCTATGTACCGTTGTTGGGATATGATGGGGAAGGGGCAACTTAATTTCGCTACGAGTTATCTTTCTTCTCGAGCGTTAAAGCCCGCTGAACCACTCTGTATTATTTGTTCACGTATTGCTATTGATAGTGCTGTTCCTCAAGGCGTTATTGAAAAAGTGCAATTTGCAGACTATCTCCGTTATACTAAAGTTCCAGGAACAAGTAAAACCTATCTGCAAGCATTTAGTGACAGCGAAGTGAATGCTTTCCCAGCCATCTCTAAAGATCTTAATCAACTTGAAAGCGTGTCGTTTAATCCTCAAGGAGGAAGTCAACAGTTTGCTATTGTGTTTATGCAAATTGTTGTTACTGACTGGAGTGATGCAGCGGGCAAGACCTTAACAGATTTATTTGTTGGAACGAGTGCAGGTGCCGGAGGGTCATTTTATATTGCTCCCGTCAGCACCTCTCTTAACGCAGGAAGATTAATTAGTTTTATTGGTAAAAATTTCAGAGTTTTTTCTATTGGTACGATTGCCGTTGCAGGGGGAGTCGCAGCTACTCAATATATTAATACCCAAGCAAGTCGAGAACTTGCCGCCGGTTATTGTGGGACGTATGCTTCTACTGGTTCTCAAAAACAAGGGTGTTCTATTGTGCAGGCAGTACCCTACGATGCACGCGAAATCAATAAACTATGTGGGGGGAATATAGATGGAGCACCATGAAGCGCGGTGATGTATTAGCAAATAATTTTTTAGAGATCTTATTGGCGGTGATAGGATTAATTGCTGTTGGTTATTTTGCGTATCAGATTTATCAAGTATCTGTGAATCAAGAAACAACTATCGCTAAACGTATGCTTGATTCATTGGAGACAAAAATTAATCGTTTAGAGGTGGGACAAACGGGGGAGTTTACTATGAAGACGCCTTGCAAAGACAAAGATCTTGAAGAATGTAATTGGTTTTTAGTTGCTTGGGGAAAGGGGGATCTTACACGCCCTGAAAAATGTTATTTTAAAAGTTGTGTGTGCGCGTGTAGGAGGGTAAATGGTGGGGGATGGGAAGATCATCTTCGTGTGAATGTTTGTCAGACTAATGGTTTTTGTCGGTTTTTTGCTGATGACTCAATACGTATAATTGGACAAGATGAAAAAAAAGATATTATGCCCGTGGGTACCGACCCCATTGATCTACCAATCAATACCGGTATTCTTGAAAAAGTTTCATATATTCGACCACGTCCTCTTTCTGTCTTCAACGTGACTAAAGAGGCGAGTGGGTTAACCATTCAGGCGGTATAAGATGAAACGAGGAGAGGGGAACGGAATGATTGAGAATACGGTCATTTATTGGATTATTTTATTGTTGTTTGCAGGGATTCTTGCTACTTTTGTGACGCGTCATCAGGGAACGGTTGATCGATGGGAAGAATATTATGCGTTTTCTCTTGCTCAGACCATTAATCGTGCGCATGCAGGAGACGTGATCCGTGTTGATGTGAGTTCTGCTGTTTCTCTCGGAGCACGCAACAAACTTACGGATGTGCAGAGTATGTTTCTCATCAATCAAGAAAAGCGAGAGGTAGGAATACGTTTACGTCCGGGAATGGTTTATTGGTATCCTTATGTCCGTGCGGTGACTGTTTCTAATTGGAAGGTTGATATTTCGGGTAGCGCTAGTGTCCTTATGTTTGAGGTGCAAGCATGAGACGGGGAGCAGTAGGAAATCAATTATCCTTTTTGTCTTTTCTTTTTTTATTAAGCATTGTAGGGGTCGGTATTGTTGCGGGGACCCTTCTTTTTTTTGGAAAGGGAACTGATTATCGTGTTGACGAGAGCGTGGGATTAGGGTATTTGTTAGAGCAATGCATTCGAAACGAGGCATTTATGGACTCTCTTGCTTCCTGCGGCATCGATGAACGGGCAATTGGACGAATGGGTTCGCTGGTGAGTGTGTGTGCAGGGGACTGTTTCGAACAAACGTCTCATCAGTTGCTGCGTGTGGGGGATAGCATTGAAACGTGTCGTATTGTAAGCGGGAAAAACCCTGCTTATCCTGGTTGTGCAGAACGATATTTTATTCATGAGGGGACCACATATCATATTGTTGTTGGTACTTTTGTTGGGGGGAAAAGTCGATGAACCGAGGACAACTAGCTAAATTATTGAGTACTCTTCCTGTGCTCTTCTTTGTTGTTTTTTTGATGGGGGGATTTGTGTTTGCTTCTTCAATACTTTCGCTTAACCAGGTTCAGACGCATACTCCTCGTTATTTTTCTCCTGAAGGTTCCTTGTTTAATGAAGAAATTATGTTGCAAGGAACTACACTTCCTCTTCTTGAAGGTCTCCTTCTTTCATATTTTAATTCTTCTCTTCGTCCCGTATTTATGACGAGCGTGCGCGGCATTGCTTATAATGCTTTGGGCCCTTCCCCAGAATACTCTCTTTTGACTCGGCCGTGCGTGTTATTTGTAGTTGATGAAGTGAGTGGAAAACGAAGAGGGGTACGTTACTTATTTCTTAATGATAGTTCTGGAATCGTTCGAGAACATTATGATGTTGCGCGATCGGAGCTGTACGCTCCTGAACCCTTGCCTGTTTGGATTCGATTGCGTGATAATACCGGATGGAATTTTATTCGTCTCCTTTCTTCCTTTGCACGTGTGTTTGTGCATCGAGAAGGACAAGATTTTGAGGTGATTGCATATACGGGGGCGTGTAAACGTGTATAGGGGTGATTCGGCAACCTTTGGTGTAATGCTTGTTGCGGTTTTGTTAGTTATTCTTGCAGGGGTTACGATGTATCGCTCACCAACTATCGTTGCTCCTCTCGATATTGTTGAGGTACAATACAGCGTTGATACCTTGGAATTGTTTGTACAGATGCGCTTAGAACGGCTTGTTTCTGAAGCGATGGTTTGTACTACGTGTGAAGAAGACAGCTTTTTAGAGCGTATTCGTGAATTGCGACGAGATTTGTATCTTATTGATACAAACGTATATGGCTTACTCCGTGGGGGAAGTTACACTGTTACTCCTGTTGATGAAGGATTTGAAGTTGTTTTTCAAGGGATCTGGGTGCAAGGACGTTTGGGAAAGACTAGTGTGAAGCGTTCCTTTGATGCTAAGTTTGTTGTTGCTTCAGATGGCACTTTAGTGCGGAACATTTATAAAGAAAATTAACGAGCGAGTTGTATGAAAAGAGGACAGTTAGTTCAGGAAAATCTTGCAAATATTGTTATTGCTCTTGCTGTTGTTGCGATTATTGTTTTAGCTATTCTTGCGTTTCGTGGACAATTGGGCGGTTTGAATGTTAACAATGTCCCTTTGAATTCGATTGTTGCTTCCTGTAATGTTGCTGCAGGATTAGAGCAGGGAAAAGCGGAATATTGTACTTTAAGTACCTATGACTTTACGGAACTTGATGGTCGTTCTCAGTATGTTACTTGCGCTTATTTGGCAGGGAAAGGATTACTTGAACAATCTGCACCTATTTTTGGTGTTTGCCCTTCTTCTGCTGAAGAAGCTAAGAAAGTATTTTGCGCTTCTTTGGTTGCTAAGGGTGATCTTAAACGAGATACGTATGTTGATGGTAAACCTTGTACTGCTGCTTCAGGCGTCGAGTCCTGGCTTGGAACGTCATATGAAACTGCAACTAGAAAAGAAACTCCAACTAAAGAAACTCCAACTAATAAACCTTAATTCTTCTTATGGATTACGCGGTACCTGATCGACGCAAGACCAAGAATGATAAGCGAGCGAAAGGGAGATTTATGCGCTATAAACGTGGTGGACAACATCGAGTAGATGGTGTTTCATCTCTTCGTGCTTCTTCTTAATTTTTTGATGTATCTGATGAGGGGAACTCTTGTATAAAAAAGAGAAGAGGAGCTTTATTAACTACTCTTTACGTTAGGAGATTATGTTTGAAGTGATGTTTGGATTTGCCCTTGTTTTGTTGGGATTTGCAGCCGTGCATGATTGGAAAACTACGTTTGTGAGTGATTGGGTGGTGTATGCGTTATTTTGCCTGGGGTTGTTGGGGCTTGTTGTTGGAGGAGAACTTGTTGCAGGATTGCTTGTGACTGGAGGATTGGGGCTTTTGGCATTGACGTTTTATTATGGGGGTGTCTTTGCACAGGGAGATGCACGCTTATTGATTGCCTTGGGCCCTGTTTTGCCCGGAATTGCACTTGCTTCGCGTGGATGGTATGCAATTGGATTTGTATTTCTTTTACTGGTGATCGGGTTAGTTTATACGTTGGTTATTAGTGGATGGAAAGCAGGTCATGATCGAGGGTATTATCGAGAAGTGCATGCTTTGTTCACTACTTTTCGATTTGTTGTTTGGGGATTGCTTGGAGGGGGATTTATTTGTTCATTTTTGCTTTCGGGGATGTGGTGGGGACTTGTGTTTGGAGGGGGATGGATTGTGTTTGGATTATGGATACATGCAAAAGCAGTTGAGAAAACGTGTTTTATTGCTCGAGTTGCCCCTCGTAATTTATTAGAAGGAGATTGGTTGGTTTCTTCAGTGAAGGTGGGACGTCATGTGCTTCATCCTTCTGTTGCTGGATTATCTCGACCAGATATTGCACTTTTACGTCGATATAATCGATCAGTGCTCATAAAACAAGGAATTCCTTTTGTACCTGTTTTCTTTTTGACGTATCTTCTTATGGGGTTCGTCGCTTTAGGAGGATATGAGCAGGCTTTGTTAGGATTGGTGCAGGAAGTACTTTCTTAGTTCGTTTACGAGGAGTAAACAAGACCTTTGTTTGTATTTGTTTAAGTTCTTCTTCAGTTATTTTTGTGCGAGGAGAGAGCAACGTTTTCTTTTCTTTATAACTTGGAATGATATGGATCACTGATTCGCCAAACAATTCTTGTGTGGCAATTTCAATACTACTTGCTTTCAGTTTTTTAGTGATGGTGAGACCAATTTGTTTTGCTCGTTTGAAGAGTGCAGTGGATAGTTTCGTTGCTTTTGCAATTGCTTTGCGAGGGATGAGAAGGGTATGTCCCGGTGAAATAGGATTAATGTCTAATACGGCGAGGCCTTCGGGAAGGTCACTTACGATTTGAGAGGGTATCTTTCCTGCGATAATTTTTCTGAAAATGGATTCTTTATCATTTCCTTGTTGTTCACGTTCTTCACTTTGTTTTACTAGTTCTTCAAGTGCTTCTGGAGAGAGTTCTTCTATTTGTTTGAATGCTTGGGCTTTTTTTTCATCAGGTAATTGAGCAACTTGTTCGCGCAATTGTTGACGTATTTCTTTTTGTTGTTCAAAGGTAAGAGGCATTCTTTGAGAAGGAGAACGGGGTTTATAGGATTATTTGTTTTTGTTAGACTGTTTTATTCGTTTTTGTGTATATTGATTGCGATAGGGGCACTTTTACCCAAATGCGCGTCTATAATCTTCAATGGTTGCTGAAGAAACGCCTGGAATTGTTGCTAATTGAGCTTCTACAGCATCAGTTCCCTTTTCTTCTGGCATGTCCGTCTTGACATGTACTGATTTGAG
>Ga0194132_10006562_pt1 | contig 17967 bp, 17 predicted proteins | sample TA2KigOf80mmetaG_FD_148612 | JGI IMG/M metagenome (GOLD analysis project Ga0194132, IMG submission 148612) | Freshwater microbial communities from Lake Tanganyika, Tanzania - TA2015054 Kigoma Offshore 80m | ecosystem: Environmental > Aquatic > Freshwater > Lake | place: Tanzania: Lake...
GCAGTTCCTCCTCGATCCGCACCCGGTCAGTGATATCGGTATAGATACTGACCACGCCGCCGTCCTTGGTGCGCCGCTCGCTGACGCGAAGCGTCCGGCCGTCGGTGAGGATCTGGTCGAAGAACCCGGTCGGATTGCGGTGCCGTTCGAGCCGATCCTCGATCCAGTTCCGTCCATCGGCCAGGGTCGGCGCCGCGCCGCGGGCGACGATCTGCGCCAGGAGATCGACGAAGGTAATGCCGGGCACGAACAAGTCGGCGATCCGCGGATAGAGCTCGCGGAAGCGCGAATTGCAGCGAACCAGGCGATCCTCGGCATCGCAGAGGACGAAACCGTCGGGGCCGGTTTCGATCGCATCGTCGAGCTGGGCGCGGGCGGCATCGACCGCGTCGGCCAGCGCGGTCTGACGAAGGCCGGCCTCGATGACGGCAAGGCCGCTGGCATACCCGACCCGCGCCATCGCGAACAGGGCGGTCAGGAACACCAACGCCGCGACGGCGACCACCTGCTCGAGCATCTCGCCGCTGAGGATAAGATCGAGCGCCATGATCCCGACCGCCGGAATCGAGAACGCCGCCCACACCAGCGGCACGGTCCCAAGCGCGACGGTAGCGCCGGCGATCAAGCCGGACACCACCAGCGCGATGAAAAGGTGAAACGAGAAGTCGTGCGGCTCGAACAGAAAGCCGGTTGAACCCCAAAACACCCCCATCGTCAGCGCCGTATAGACGGCACGATCGAGCGCGCGCCGGTTGGGTTCTGGCTCCGGCGCCTAGCCGCGGCGTCGATACCAGCTCACCAGGCACCGCCCGCCCGCACCGCCGACGAACAGCAGCCACACCGCCAGCAGCCGGGCATCGGTCTGCCCGGCAAAAGCGATCGCGGTCATCGCTCCGATCGCGAGTTGGACTGCGCCAATCGTCAGCAGGTGCTCGCGAAACGTGGCCACCTGCTGAACCAGGGCGACGCGCGCGGCGGCGGGCGACCCCGGTCCGGGGCCGAAGAATCGCGGGAAATGGCTCAGCATGCCCGGCCGGTCAGCGCGCCGTGCCGCCGAGGCTCGCGGCGATGGCGCGCTGCATCAAGGAGACATCGGCGCCGATGAAGATCATGCGGTAGCCGCGGGCTGCTTTGTCCGCCGCCTCGCCTGGCGTGAGCGCGATTCCACCGAGCGCGATCCCGCTCTTTAGAACCTTGGCCTCGATCTCGGCCGCGACCTTGAGCACCTCGGGATGGGCGCGCTGGTTAGGGTAGCCCAAGTTGACGCTCAGGTCCCCGGGCGCGATGACGACGACATCGATACCCTTGACTGTCAGGATGGCGTCGAGATTGCGAACGCCGTCGAGGTGCTCGATCAGGACGACGGTGAGCAGCGTATCGTTGGCGACCTTGAAATAGTCCGGGCTGGCGAGGCCCCAGCGCGCCGCGGCGTAGAACGGGCCCCAGCCACGCTGACCGTGCGGCGGATAGCGGAGGGTCGCGACAGCTTGTTCGGCCTCGGCGCGCGAGCACACCATCGGGAAGACGAGACCGTAGGCGCCGGCGTCGAGCACGACTTGGGCCACGTCGTGGCGGTCGTGGGGGACGCGCGCAAGCGGGGCGCACCGGGTCCCCCCGGTCGCCGCAATCATCGCGTGAACCGCCGCCGCATCGATCACGCCATGCTCGAGATCGAGCATGACCCAGTCGAGTCCGGCGGCGGCCATAACCTGAACCATGGGTGTGCTCGCCGCAGTGACGATGGCGCCGTAGGTTGGCTTGCCGGCGGCGATCTTTTGCTTAACCAGATTCTCCACTCCAACACCTAAGTATTTAGTCTTTAACGATATAACGATTATGCCCGAAGCGATTCTGTTGTAAAACACCGAAGTCCTAGAATAGGGTTCCGTCGGTTGTCGCTCACGGAACGCGTGCGAACCGGTGATCGCCATGAACAAGCCCGCTGCAGACCAGCAAACCAAGCCCAAGCCCGACCTCGCCGCCCGGTCGCGCTATCCGGCTGGAACCATCGTGTTCGAAGAGGGCGAGGCGGACCAATCGGCCTACCTCGTTGTCTCCGGCAAGGTCGATATCCAGGTCAGCAAAGGCAGCAAGAAGGTCATCGTCAGTTCGCTCGGCCCCAGCCAGATCTTCGGCGACTACGCGCTGGTGGACAATTCGCCGCGGAGTGCCACCGCGGTGGTGGTCGAGCCGACCGAAGTCGTGGTCGTCAGCAAGCAGATGATCCAGAACAAGCTCAAGGGCGCCGACCCGTTCCTGGTCGCCTGGATCGAAGTGCTGGTCGATCGCATTCGCGGGCTCAATCGACGGTTGCACGGCGACGGCTGACCGACCCGGCCGGACGTTCGACGAAGAAGGGGAAGCGATGGCTGCGGTGGAAGCGCTTTTCGCGCCGGCCCGGATCGGGCGGCTCGACATCAAGAACCGGTTCGTCCGCTCGGCGACGTCGGAAACGATGTCGACGGACGCCGGCGAGATCACCGATGCCTACGAGGACTTCTACCGCGCGCTCGCCCGCGGCGGTGCCGGGCTGATTCTAACCGGCCATATGTTCGTCCACCCGCGCGGCCGCTACATCGCGCGCCAGTCCGGCCTCCACGACGACCGCGTCGTCCCCCGGCTTCGTCGCTTCACCCAGACGATGCACGAAGCCGGCGCGACCGTCTTCGCCGAACTCGGCCACGCCGGCAGCCAATGCCGCGACCCTGGGATCACGCCGCTGGCGCCCTCGGTCATTCCCAACTTCATCTCCGAACGCGATCCGCAGGAAATGAACGTCGCCGATATCGAAGAAGCGATCGCAGCGTTCGGTACCGCGGCGCGGCGCGCGCGCGAAGCCGGGTTCGACGGCGTCCACGTCCATGCCGGGCATGGCTACCTCATCAGCGAGTTTTCCTCGCCCTGGGGCAACCGCCGCACCGACGCCTGGGGCGGCGATGCCGAGCGCCGCGGCCGATTCCTGCTCGAGATTTACCGCTCGATCCGTCGCGCGGTCGGCGCCGACTTCCCGGTCACGGTCAAGCTCGGCATGGCCGACTCGATGGAATCGGGCGGACTCGAACTCGCCGAGAGCCTGGGCCGCGCCGCCGCCCTGGTCGCCGAAGGGGTCGACGCGATCGAAACTTCGGTCGGGATCATGCATCTGCTCACCAAGAGCGTCGGCCGCTTCGTAGGCGTCGGCTGGGGTCGCGCGTTCCAAGACATGGTGCTGCCGCGCTTCGTCATGCGCGCCGACCCGGAGGCCTATTTCCGGCCTTCGGCCCACGCGCTCAAACGCCAGCACCCGCGCCTTCCCGTGATCCTGGTCGGCGGTATCCGCCGCACCGAGACGATGGCCGACATCTTGGCCAGCGGCGATGCCGACTTCATTTCGATGGCGCGGCCGCTCATTCGCGAACCCGACCTGCCCAACCAGATCATGGCCGGCCGCCGCGGCCTTGTCGATTGCGTTTCGTGCAATATCTGTGTCGACCACGAGGGCACCGAGCCGACGCGGTGCTGGCGCACCGACAAGCGGTTGATCGTCGAGCACCTCTACCGCAAATACTGGAGCGCGCGCGGCGGTCATTGAGACCCAGACGACGTTGGCGCAACAGCTGCGTCGTCTGCGCCGGCGCGCGGGCTTGAGCATTGGCGCCATGGCCAAGGAGGCCGGGTTCCGCCAGGGTTCGAGCTACCAGCACTATGAGGATCCGAAGCTGTTCCGGCGCCCCTATCTACGGCTCGAAATCGCCGAGCGGTTCGCCGACGTGCTCGAAGGGAGGGGCGAACCGCCGATCACCCGGGCCGAGGTCTATGCCCTCGCCGGCGTCGGCGACCCGACGGTCGCCGCCCGGGCCCACGCCGCGCCGCTCGAAGAGGTCGTATTGGAGCGGATGATCGTCGCCATCGAAGCCTACCTCCAGGACCGCAACCGCACGATCGAGCCGGAAAAGAAGGCCAAGCTGCTGCTCCATCTCTACCGCGTCGTCCGCGACCGCCACGCCGAACGCGGCCGGTCCGGGGTGCGCAGCCTGGACTCCCTCATCAAGGTAAAAGACATTAAATCATTAGTAGATTTAATAGAATAATATACACGCATTAGTTGTTAAACTCTGCCGGGCGAGGGCGCCCCGGAGTAACGCGATTCCTGCCGGCGCCGAGTGTCGCCGCACCCGGCTGTTGGTCGTAGCGTCATCGCCACCGGCGCCTCGAAGTGGCAACGATGCGCGTGCGAACCGCGCGCAGCGCTGCCGATCTCGATCAGCGATTCGGTCGGCGTGGGGCGTTCGTAATCGAAGACCCGGCCGAGCCTCGGCTAGGCGCGGCCGGCGACGGCCTAGTAGTTGGGGCCGTTCAAGACTTCCCAGATCAACTTGTCGAAGTGATGCGTGCCGTGCTCGCTTCGCCACGACCGCTCCTTGTCGACCATCAAGCGGCCCATGCGGTACCCGCGAGCATGGACGCCGATCTGCTGCTTTTCCATGGTCGTGATGTCCTGGCGCTGCAGCACGTTGGTGAAATAGTCCATCAGCTCGCGCTCGCCCTTCTCGGGCGGGTCGGTCATGAAGAAGTAGTAGACCGTCTGGACGCACGTCTCGGGCCCGGTCGGCAGCACGTGCATCAGTTTCCAGTTGGTCTTGCCGTGGTGGGCAACCCACAGCAGGTTCGGCCACAGCCACCAGATATAGGCATCGGCCAGCACGTCCTCGCCCTTGACCTTGAACTCGTAGGGCAGCTTGTCCTTGTGCTTCTCGATGTTGTCCTTGTTGCCGGCCACGAAATGCTGTGACCAGATTTCGTGCGCGGTGATGTCGAAGGAGAACTCGAGATAAGAGTCGTCCTTGCCCATGATCTGCGGATGGATGATCGGGCAGTGGTAGCACTCCATCTGATCGAACACGAACTTCCAATTGCACTTGATCGGCATGACGTCGACATGGACGAGCTTCAAGTCGTTGAAGCGCGGGATGATGGTCTGGAACTCTTTTTCGAGTCCGCCGGCCTGGTCGTGGAGCGACCGCGCCTTGGGATCGAGATTGACGAACACCATGCGCCCGAATTCCTCGACCTGGATCTCGGCCAGGCTGAAATCCTCAAGCCGGAAGCCCTCGACGTTTTCGGCGTTACCCGCCGCCTTGAGCGCGCCCGTCGCGTCGTACGACCAGGCGTGGAACGGACAGGTGAAGACTGCTTTCGAACCCTTCCCCTCGGCCAGGATGTGGCCGCGGTGCATGCAGACGTTGTAAAACGCGCGCAGCTTATTGTCCTTGCCGCGCGTCACCAGAATTTTCTGGTCGAGCAGATCGGCCGTGAAATAGGAACCGGGTTCCTTGACGTCGTGCGACCAGCCGACGAACTGCCAGGTCTTGAAGAAAATCTCCTCGATCTCGCGCTGGTAGATCGCCGGATCGATGAAGTAGTGGCCGGGAAGCGTCCCCGACTTCTCCGGGTCGGGATCGAAGCGGATGCGACCGCTCTGGCCGACGTTCGCCTTCGCTTTCGAAATCGTCGCCATCGTCGTTCTCCTCGCGCTCGCTCAGGCGGCGTCGTAGTTGGGGCCGTGCAGCGACTCCCACACCAGCCGCTGGAAATGATGCGTGCCGTGCTCGCTCCGCCACGACCGCTCCTTGTCGACCATAAGCCGGCCTTGCCGATAGCCGCGCGCGTGCGCGCCCAACTGCTGCTGCTCCATCGCGGTGATGTCCTGCGGCTGCAAGATGTCGCGGTAGTAGTTCATGTTGGAGAGGTTCTTGGCCGAGGGCGGATCGTCGGCGATCAGGTTGTCGATGTACTGGATGCAGGTCTCGGGCCCGGTCGGTACGATGTGGAAGACCTTCAAGTTCGACGGGCCGCGGTGCGCGACGAACAGCATGTTCGGCCAAATCCACCAGATCGCGCTGTCCTTGACTTCGTCGTTCAGGTCGAAGTCGTAGGGCAGCTTGTCCTTGTTCCGGGCGATCGCCTTGGGATCGGCCTTGGTGTAGTGAGTCGACCAGAATTCGCGCTCGACCACGTCCCACGCCGGCACCAAATAGGTGTCGCCACCAGACCCCATGATCTGCGGATGGATGATCGGGCAGTGGTAGCACTCCATGCCATCGAGCACGAATTTCCAGTTGGCCTTGATCGGATAGGGATCGCGCCGCGCGTTGTAGAGCCGGTCGTAGCGCGGGATGATCTTCTTGAACTCATCGACGATGCCGCCGCAGGTTTCGCTGAGCGACCGTGCATCGTTCGAGAGGTTGACGAACACGAGCAGGCCGAGTTCCTCAACCTTGACTTCGGTCAGACTGAAATCCGCGTGACGGAAGCCGGCGACGTTCTCGGCATTGCCCGCGGCCTTGAGCGCTCCAGTCGCATCGTACGACCAAGCATGGAACGGACAGGTGATGACCCCTTTCTGTCCCTTGCCTTCGAGCAGCGTGTGGCCGCGATGCATGCAGACGTTATAGAAAGCCCGAAGCCTGCCATCCTTGCCGCGGATCACGAACACTTTCTGGTCGATGATGTCGGCGGTGATAAAGCTCCCGGGCTCGCGCACGTCCCAGGCGTAACCGACGAACTGCCAAGTCTTATAGAAGATCGTTTCCTTCTCGCGCTCGAAAATCGCCGGGTCGAAGTAGTAGGTCGAAGGCATCGTCGCCGAGAGTTCGGGATCGGGATGGAACCCGAATCTGGGACGCGCGGGAGCAGCGGCGCTTGCTGCGGACTTGGCGACCATGACAACGCTCTCCTTCATCTCGAACGACGGGGCATGGTCGCCCCTCCGGCCCGGCCGGTCAACTGCGGCCTGACGCGCCCCACGACGACGGCTACTCGGCGGCGAGCGCATGCACGGCCTGCGTCAAAGCGGCGAGATACCGGCGGTTGGCGTTCTTGTCGCGGCCGTTCATCGCGATCTTGGCGATGTCGATGCCGTCTTTGGCCTGAGTCCGGGCCTCCTCGACCGCCTGGTCGAGGTTCGCGAGCAGCGGCTATTCGGCGGCAACGCGGCGGATACGCTTTGTCTCGGCAAGCTCGGCGACGCGGGCTTGCGAGTACATGTCGTTCCACATCTTGTAGGAGAAGTCGGAAACGCCCTCGCGCTTCATGGTCGGCAGCTTGAGCGCGATCGGCGCCCCGCCCTGCCACACTTCCTTGATGCGGGTCTTGTCCAGGAGCTGGGCGATATCGGCCAACGGATCGCCATCGAAGACGATGAAGTCGGCGAACCGGCCTTTTTCGAACGCGCCCAGCTTGTCGCCGCCGGTCAGGAAGCCGGCGCTCACCACCGTGCCCGACCGCAGCGCCTCGCCCGGCGTAAAGCCGAGGAATTTGACGAAAATCTCCATCTCCTTGGCGTGCCATTCGCCGTAGGGCGTGCCGGAGAAGCCCGAATCGGTGCCGGTCATGAACGGCACGCCGGCCTTGTGCGCCTTGGGCAGCCCCTGGCAGGCGGGCCCCCACTCGCGCATGGCGAGGGCGTAACGCTCCTTGCCGTAGCCAGGGTCGCTCGGCTGCAAGAACGTGATCGCATGATTGATGAGCGTGAGCGTCGGGCCGATCGCGCACTTGTTTTCGAGCATCGCGTCCAGGCACTCGTCGTCCATCCACGAGGCATGGAAGATGAGGTCGACCCCCGCGCGCGCCGAATACAGGGTCGATTCGCGCCCGCGCGCGTGGGTGATCACCTTTTTGCCGAGGCGATGCGCTTCCTCGGTCATGCGCGTGATTTCGTCCTGGTTGAACGCGGCGAGCAGGTCGCCATTGGGGTGGCGCTGGATGCCGTCCATCGCGATCTTGATGTAATCGACGCCGTCCTTGACCTGGGTGCGGATTTCCTCGATCGCCTCGTCCATCGAGGTGACGAGGTGGCCGATCGAGGTCTTGGGCGCGCCGAACCAAGTCGGATACCAGTCGGTCAGGCCCTGGCGGCTGGTGATATAGGGGCCGGAGCAGGAAATCCGCGGACCGGGGAACAATCCGGCGTTGATCGCGTTCCGGATCGAGAGCGGAACGCGGTTCGAGCCGCCGGGATCGGCCATCGCGGTATAGCCGGCCGCCAACAGCCGCTGCGCGTTGATGAGGCCGCGGAGCGCGCGGAACTCGATCGGCGCGTAGAGGTCGATGTCCTCCTCGCACATCGCGTTGCCGTAAGTGAGGTGGACGTGAACGTCGACCATGCCGGGGATGCCGATCATGCGCGACCGGTCGATGGTCTGGTCGGCGGTCGCCGGTTTGGGGGCCTGAGCGCTCGGGCCGACGTAGGCGAACTTATCGCCGTCGATGACGACGGTCTGATCCTTGTCGGCCGTCGTCTTGAGGCCGGTGAACAGCCGGCCGAATTTGATGTGCGTCGCCATCCGAGTCTCTCCCTTGCAATCCGCCGGTTCGGTAGCAGCGGCGCGATCGCCCGCGCTTGATGCAGATTAGACCCGATCGGCGGGCGATGGGAAAGGGCGGCAGCGGACAGGCCCTGTTCACTCGCTGACCTTCCGCCAGCGCATCTTGAAGGTCTCTCTTCCGTAACCAAGCCCCTCGGAAAGGACTTCGTGCGGGCCGACGTTCAAGAACTTCCATTCCATCGGCCACCCGACCGCGGGACGTCCTTTCTGGCCGGGTCCGTCGTAGCGCGTGTAGCGACCTTTTAGGAGGGCACGACACCCCTCGGTCTTCTCGACCACGCCGGCCGCAGCCGCCGGCGACTTGTCGCCCCAACGATCGCTCGACGCTCCAGCAACGCGCTCGAAGTCCCAGCGATAGGACCCGCCGTCGCGGCGAATCGTCATCGTCTGGAACTCGCCGCGCCAAGTCCCGAAGAGCAAATGTTTGCCATCGGCCTGATCGCACCCGGCACTTCGAGCTTCGAACGCCGCCGTCACAAGCACGGCGATGATGGCTAGAACGCGAACTGGGATTCGCATGAGTGTCCCTCGATCCGAGCAACGGCTCGCATCCCGAAGGGTGCGGTGAAACGCTTAACGCATCCTTACCGGTCGCGTACCCGGCGGGGCGCCGGCTAGGGTTCGACGTCGCCTTTCGCGCGGCGTCCCTTGCGCTTGTAGGCGCGCTTCCCCTTCTTCGCTTTGACGACGCGCTGCCGGAACAGCGGGCTCGCCAGCCGCTTGTGAGCCGGGCTCGAACGGTAGCGCTTCTTGGCCTTGCGTTTCACGCCCGCTTATCGCGCGGTGCTTCCCACCCGTAGCTATCGGGGCCGTTGATTTTTTCCCACACCAGCTTGTTGAAGTGATGGACGCCGTGCTCGCTCGCCCAGGTGCGCTCGGCATCGACGATCAACCGGCCTTGCGCATAGCCGCGCGAGCGGACGCCGCGCTGCTGGCTTTCCATCGCGCTCACGTCTTGCGCCTGGATATTGTCGCGGAAATTGTCGACGTTCGAGATATCGGCCGCGGTGAACGGCTCGAGCAGGAAGTTGTCGACCGTCTCCCACGTCCACTCCAGCCCGTCCGGCATCGCGAACAGTATCTTCATGTTCGGGTTGCCCATGTGGCAGGTGAGGTAAATGTTGGGCCAGATCCACCAGATCCAGACGTCCATGATCGGCGGATTGGGCTGGAGGTCGTAGGCGATCGAGCCCTGGATCTCGCGGTTGATCACGGCCGGGTTGCCGCGAATGATGTGGGTCTGCCAGAGGCCGTGATCCGTGACCTCGAAGCTCTGCTGATAGTAGGCATCGCGCCCCATCGCCTGCGGGTGCAGCGACGGGCAGTGGTAGCACTCCATCGCGTCGAACACGAACTTCCAGTTCGACTTGAAGCGGTAGGGGTCGGCACGAAAGAATTTGAGATTGTCGTAGCCCGGCAAGACTTGGCGCACTTCGGCTTCAAGCCCGGGATAGACGTCGGCGACCGGCTTGGCCTTCGGATCCAAATTAACGAACACCATGTTGAGAAGGGTGTCGACCCGGACCGGCGACAACCCGAATTCGTCGAATGCGAAGCCTTTGACGTTCTCGGCGTTGCCGGCGGCCTTGAGCTTGCCTTCGGCGTCGTATGACCACGCGTGATAGGGGCAGGTGAAGATCAGCTTCTTGCCCTTGCCCTTCACGAGCTCGTGGCCGCGGTGCATGCAGACGTTGTGGAACGCTCGGAGCTTCATGTCCTTGCCGCGCACGACCAGGATGGTCTGATCCAGAAAGTCGCGGGTGATGTAGCTGCCCGGCTCGGCGAGCTCGTGCGTGTAGCCCGCCATGATCCACGACTTGAACCAGATCGTCTCGACCTCACGCGCGTAGACATCGGGGTCGTAGTAGTAGAACCCAGGGAGCGTGTAAGAGAGCTCGGCGTCGGGATGAAACTTGTTCTTGGTAAAGTTGGGCGGTGGCGTGCCGAGCATCGTTATCCTCGTGTGCTGACGTCATAGTGGGGACCGCGCACGGCCTCCCAGCAGAGCTTGTTGAAATGGTGGACGCCGTGTTCGCTCCGCCAGGTGCGCTCGCCGTCGACCATGAGCCGCCCTTGGGTATAGCCGGTCGACTTGACCCCGCGATGTTGGCTTTCCATCGGCGGGATGTCCTGCGGCTGCACCAGGTCGCGGAAGTTGTTCATGTTGGAGACGTCGACCGGATCCGGCGGGTCCTTCAAAAAGAAATTATCGACCGTCTCCCAACTCGAGCCTTCGTCCTTCGGCATGCCGTAGAGCACTTTGAAGTTCGCGTTACCCTGGTGGATGACGAGATAGATGTTGGGCCACATCCACCAAATGTAAGTGTCCAGGTATTTCTGGTCCGGCCTCAAATCGTAGGGGACCGAGCCCTCGACTTTCTTGCTGATGACGTCGCGGTTGCCGCGGATGAAGTGGAGCGCCCAGTACTTGTGCGCGGTGATCTCGAAGGAAAGTTCGACGTAGGTGTTCTCGCCCATCACCGTCGGGTGGATCACCGGGCAGTGGTAACACTCCATCGCATCGAAGATGAACTTCCAGTTGGCGTTGAAGGCGTACGGGTCGGTGCGGACGAGCTTTAGATCGTCGAACTCGGCCATCACGCCGCGAATTTCCGCTTCGAGGCCGTCGTAGACCTCGTGGATCGGCTTGGCGTTCGGATCCAAATTGACGAACACCATGTTGAGGAGCGTCTCGACCCGGACCGGGGCGAGCGCCAGCGCGTCATAATCGAAGTTCTTGACCGCCTCGGCGTTGGGCGCGGCCTTGAGCGCACCGGTCGCGTCGTACGACCATGCGTGATAGGGGCAGGTGAAGATAAGCTTGCGCCCCCTGCCCTTGGCGAGCTCGTGACCGCGATGCTGGCAGACGTTGTAGAAGGCGCGGAGCTTGCCGTCCTTGCCCTTGACGATCAACACCTGCTGATCGAGCAGGTCGCGCACCAGATAGTCGCCCGGCTCCTTGAAGTCGTGGAGGTAGCCGGCGAGCTGCCAGGTCTTGAAGAAGATCTCTTCCTTTTCCTTCGCGAACACCGCCGGGTCGAAGTAGAAATAACCGGGGAGCGTGTAGGAAAGCTCCGGGTCGGGGTGGAACTTGGCCCGGTAGTGCCGCACCTGGGTCATCGACCGTTCTCCTCGCCTAGTAGTTCGGGCCGTTCAGCGCTTCCCACACCATCTTGTCGAAATGGTGGACCGAATGCTCGCTCCGCCACGATCGCTCCTTGTCGACCATCAGCCGGCCGCGCTGGTAGCCGCGGGCATGGAGCCCGGTCTGCTGCTTTTCCATCGCCTCGAGGTCCTGGCCCTGCACCACGGTCGCGAACCGCTCGATGTTGGCCTGGTCGTCCGCGGTCGGCGGATCAAGCGTGAAGCAATAGAGCGTTTCGACCGAACTTTCGACCCCGGTCGGCAGGAAGTGGAGGATCTTGAAGTTGGTCGGCGCCTGATGGGTGACGAAGATCAAGTTGGGCCACAGGTACCAGATGAAGGCCTCGTTCTGCCATTTGTCGGGATCGTGCGGCGCTTTGAGCGCGGCCAGGCGCGCCTGGGTCACGTCGTCGTTGGCGCGGATCAGATGGGTCGACCAGATCGCGTGTTCGGTCGTGATCCACGCCGCCGGCCCGCCTTGGACGGTGGTGACGCCAGCGTGAATCGCCGGGCAGTGGTAGCACTCGTTCTGATCCGCGATCAGCTTCCAGTTGCACTTGACCTGGTAATCCTGGCGGTGACGGAGCGTCAGCCGATCGAAATACTTGACGTTGGCGCGCCAGTGCTCGGCGAGGCCGGTGGCCTGGGGGCCGATCGCGGCCGCCTCGGGGTCGAGATTGACGAGGACGAGCGGGCCCAACGTCTCGACCTTGATCTCGGCCAACCCGAAGTCCTCGAGCCGGAAGCCCTGCACGTTCTCGGCGTTGCCGGCAGCCTTGAGTGCGCCGGTCGCATCGTAGGACCAGGCGTGGAACGGGCAGGTGAAGATCGCCTTGTTGCCTTTGCCCTCGGCCAGGATGTGGCCGCGGTGCATGCAGACGTTGTAGAAGGCGCGGAGCCTCTTGTCCTTGCCACGCGTGACCAGGATTTTCTGGTCGAGAATATCAGCGGTGATGTAGTCGCCCGGATTGGCGAGGTCGAAGGCGAAGCCGACGAACTGCCAGGTCTTGAAGAAAATCGCTTCCTTCTCGCGCTCGTAAATCGCCGGATCGATGTAATAGCGCGCCGGCAACGTCGCCGAGCGGTCGGGATCGGGTCGGAACTTGAGCGCCGTCGTCATCGCCGCAGCTCCTTCGCTGGTCCGAGCTTAGGGCCGTCCCTGGCTCGGTGTCCGTAACAGTAGCCTAAACACCTTGGGGAGGCGGAAACCGGCGCGGTCGATGACGCCGTCCGGCCGCCATAGCATGAACGCGATGTAGAGCAGCCCGTAGAGCACGGTCTTGGTCTCGGGCTCGGTGATATTGAGGATGTGCGGGCCGAAGATGATGACGAAGGCGCCGATGAAGACACCGTAGAAGCGGGTGTAGCCGCCGATGATCGGCGCCAGCAACACCAGGACCGAGAACTGGACCTGAAAATTGTCAGGCCGAATGATGCCGATATTGTGCGCGAACAGGGCGCCGCCGATCCCCGAGATCCCGCCGCCCACCGTCCACGCCAGCAGCTTGATGTAGCGGAGGTTGACGCCCATCGCCTCGGCGATACGCTCGTCATCGAACGTCGCGCGGAACGCGCGGCCGAGAAAGGACTTCTCGAACCGCCACAAGAAGAACGAGACCACCGCGATCACCGCCGCGACCAGCGGCAGGCTGGTGACGATCGGGATGCCGACGATGCCGAGGGTACCGCCGATAAACTCGATATTGCGATAAACGACCGCCAGGCCTTCGGCGAAGGCGAAGGTCGCGATCGCCAGGTACATGCCGACCAGGCGATAAGCGACGACGTAGGTCATGAAGAGGCCGCCGAGCGCGCCGGCGACCATGCCGGCCACGACCCCGAGCCATACCGGCAGTCCGAGCTCGACCGTGATCACGGCGGTGGCGTAGGCGCCGAGCGAGGCGAGCGCGCCGTGCGCCATCGAGAGCTGCCCGGCCATCATCGTCACGTAGCAGCCGAGCGCGATGATCAGGAACACACCGTACTCGAGCAGAATGTCGAGGACGTAGAGGTAGAGGAGGTCGAGCGCCATGCCCTACACCTTGAACGCGACCTGCGCCCGCTCGCCGAACAGGCCCGAGGGGCGGAAGATCAGGATCAGAAGGAGCGCGGAGTAGGCGACGAAGTCGCGGAGCGCCGAATCGATGTAGCCGATCGCGAACGCTTCGAGCACGCCGAGCAGAATGCCGACCACGAGCGAACCGGGGATGTTGCCCGAGCCGGCGACCACGATCACCACCAAACCCTTCAAACCGAGGAACTGGCTGCCGACGTGGATGTAGATGGTCTGGTAGTAGATCGCATAGAGGATGCCGACCATGCCGCCGACCGCCGAGGCGACGATGAAGCACACCACCGCGACCTTGGTAAGATCGATGCCGAGCGTTTCGGCGATGTAGGGGCTTTGCGCCACGGCGCGGATCGCCATCCCCATCTTGGTGCGGTAGACGAACAGCACCAGCCCCGTCATCAGTACGACACCGACTCCGAGCATGAAAATCTGAATCATGGCGATGCGAGCATCGCCGAAGATCGTGATGTAGCTCTGTTCGAACGGTACCGGGAACGGCACCGGCAACGCCGGTACGTGCTTGTAGTGCCGCATCAGGTTCTCGATCACGATCGCCGCGCCGAACGTCGCGATCACCACGGCCCAGCCGTTGTCGCGAATCGGACGCACGGTGGTGCGCTCGATGATCAAACCGACCACCACCGATACGATCACCCCCATCGCCATGGCGACGTAGTAGTTGACCCCGAACTTGGTGGTCAGGATCAACATCGAGTAGGCGCCCATCACGACGACCGTGCCGTGGGCGAAGGTGAATACGTTTAGGACGCCGAAGATGAGGTTGTAGCCGAGCGCAATCAGCGCATAGATCGCGCCGAGCGACACGCCGTTGATGGACTGCTGGACAAAGGCCTCCATCGGCCGCTCGTCCCTCCTCCCCTAAGCTCCTCCCGAGAGCGTCGCTTTCTTACGTCGCCCGGCCGGGTATGGAAAGCAAAAAAAGGGCCGGACGATCGCCCAGCCCTTCCCTCGTTCGGACGCGATGCCGTTACGAGCCGGCGCCCCAATAGCTCTCGGGAACGCGCACCAGATTCTCTCCCTTGTCGTACATCTGGATCAGGACGCCCTCGCGGAGCGCTTCGCCCGATCCTTTCCACGACACCTTGCCGGTGAAGGTCTGAACGCCCGACGCCGCCGACCACGCCTGGCGGATCGATTCGCGATCGAGTTTCTTCGCCTGGTTCATGACGTGGGCGACGATGAAGGCGGCGTCGGCCGCGATCGCCTCGAACGGTCCCGGTTCCTTGCCGGTCTCCTTCTTGAACCGCGCCAGGTAGTCCTGGAGGTAGGGCGCGGGGTCGGTCGAATCGTAGATGCCGTAGGTATAGGCGGTGCCGATCTTGCCTTTGTTCAGCTCCTTGAAGTGCTTGTCGGTCAACTCGATGCCGCCGACCAGCGGTTGGTTGAGGCCGCCCTCGCGCGCTTGGCGCATGAACTGGGCCGCGTCCTCGGGCTGCATTGACGTGATCAGAAGATCGACATTCTCGCCCTTGAGCTTGGTCACCTGGGCGCGGTACTCGGCCTCCTTGAGCTGGCCGCTCACGTCGACGATCTTCAGATTGAACTGCTTGGCGAGGTCGCGATAGACCTTGGCGTTGGCGACCGGCGCTTCGTCGTTGTTGGTGAACGCCATGCCGACCGACTTGATGTTGTGCTTCTTCACGACCTTCGGCAGCAGCACCGGCATCGCGGTCGCGACTTGCGGCAGCAAGCGGAACGTCCACTCATTGAACGCCGGCTTGCGCCAGTGGCCGGCCGAGGAGAAGCCGAAGCAGGGGAGCTTGGCTTCGCCCATCACGTCGTGCGCCGCCGCGACCACGGTGGTCGCGCCGCCGCAATCGAACACGATCAACGTGTTGGGATCGCGCGCGACCTTCTTCACGGTCGTCATCGCGTTCGGCATATTGTCGTAGGGTGCGTCCTCCGGGTAGAACTCGATCGGACGGCCGTGCACGCCGCCTTTCTCGTTCACCATTTGCGCGGCGATCTGCGCCGCCTTGAGCATGGTCTCGCCCCAACTTGCGGCGGCACCTGAGAACGTCGTCAGGTGCGGAAGCCGAATGGGCTCGCCTTTCGCCTGGGCGAACGCCCCATCGGCGGAGCCGACGGCCAGACTCAACGCGGCCGCGGCGATTAACCAACGAAACTTCATGTATTGCCTCCCATCAATAACCTTGATCTTGCCGTTTCCCGGCACGACCAATCTAACCGAAAAGCGGTACTGGCAACACCTCAAGGGTCCGTAACGGTCAAAAAAATGGGGCCGCCGCAGCGACCCCATTTCTAAATAGGCTAGATAGATCAGTAACTTACGACCCGGTACCCCAGTAGGAGTCGGGCACGTTCACGATATTTTCGTCCTTGTCGTACATCTGGATGAGAAGCCCCTGACGCAACGCTTCGCCCGAGCCGTTCCAGCCGACGTTACCGGTGAAGGTCTGGATCGATGTCGTCGCCGCCCACGCCTTGCGGATCGACTCGCGGTCGAGCTTCTCGGCCTTGTTCATGATCTCGGCGACGATGAACGCGGCGTCGCCCGCGATCGCCTCAAACGGGCCCGGATCCTTGCCGACTTCCTTCTTAAAGCGAGCGACGAAGTTCTGGACGTACGGCCGCGGATCGGTCGGATCGTAGATACCGTGCGTATAGGCCAAACCGATCCGGCCCTTGGCGCCAGCCTTGACGTTGCGATCGGTCAGCGAGGCTTCGCCGAGCAGCGGTTGATTCATGCCACCTTCACGGGCTTGACGGATGAACTGCGCGATGTCCTCGGGCTGCATCGACATGATGATCAGCTCGACGTTCTCGCTTTTGAGCTTGGTCACCTGAGCACGGTACTCGGGCTCCTTGAGCTGACCCGAAACCTCGACCAGCTTGACGCCGAACTTGGCCGCGAGCTCGCGGTAGATGCGGGCGTTGGCGACCGGGGCTTCGTCGTTGTTGGTGAACGCGAGACCGGCGGTCTTGATGTTGTGCTTCTTCAACACCTTGGGCATCAACACCGGCATCGACGTCGCGACCTGCGGCAGCAGGCGGAAGACGTACGGGTTGAACTCGGCGCGGCGCCAGTGGCCGGCCGACGAGAACCCGAAGCAGGGCAATTTCGCCTCACCCATGACGTCGTGCGCCGCCGCGACCACCGTGGTCGCGCCGCCGCAATCGAAAACCAGCAACGTGTTCGGATCGCGCGCCACCTTTTTCACCGTGGTCATCGCGTTCGGCATGTTGTCGTAGGGCGCATCCTCGGCGTAGAACTCGATCGGCCGGCCCTTAACGCCGCCTTTCTCGTTGACCATCGCGGCGGCGATCTGCGCCGCCTTGAGCATGGTCTCGCCCCAACTCGCGGCTGAGCCGCTAAAGGTTGTCATGTGCGGAATGCGGATCGGGTCGCCTTTCGCTTGCGCGAGCGCACCGTCCGCCAAGCCGGCAACGCCGGCCGCGAGGCCGACGACCGCCGCTAAAGCGGTCAACATACGTAACTTCATCGCAGTACCTCCCCTTGGTGAGATAGACACCATCGCACGGCCGTGTGCCGACGATTGATGCCGCGCACCATACAGGAATTTCCACTTGCCGCAAAACCGCCCCGCGGCCGGGTCAACGCGCGTCGCGCGAAAAAAAAGGGCAGCCCGTGGGCTGCCCTCGACGCGGTCAGGAGGATTGATTACGACCCGGCGCCCCAGTAGCCATCCGGTACGTTCACGATATTTTCGTCCTTGTCGTACATCTGGATAAGGACACTTTCGCGGATGGCATCGCCCGAGCCGTTCCAGCCGACATTACCGGTGAAGGTCTGGATCGTCTTGGTTTCGGCCCACGCCGCGCGGATCGACTCGCGGTCGACCTTCTTCGCTTTGTTCATGATCGAAGCCAGGATAAAGACGGCGTCGCCCGTGATCGCCTCGAACGCGCCAGGATCGCGACCGACTTCCTTGCGGAACCGGCCCAGGAATTCCTGAACGTAGGCGCGCGAATCCTTGGGGTCGAAGATGCCGTAGGTGTAGGCGGTGCCGATCTTGCCCTGGGCGAACTGCTTCATGTGCTTGTCGGTGATCTCGACGCCACCCAGGATCGGCTGGTTGAGACCGCCTTCGCGCGCCTGACGTACGAACTGCCCGGCATCCTCGGGTTGCATCGAGGTGATGATGAGGTCGATCCCCTCGGACTTGAGCTTGGTCACTTGCGCGCGGTACTCCGGTTCTTTGAGCTGCCCCGACACCTCGACCAGTTTGAGATTGAATTGCTTGGCGAGGTCGCGATAGACGCGGGCGTTGGCAACCGGGGCTTCGTCATTGTTGGTGAACGCCATGCCGACGGTCTTGACGTTGTGCTTCTTGATCACTTTGGGCATCAACACCGGCATCGCGGTATAGACTTGCGGCAACA
>Ga0194132_10006566_pt1 | contig 17962 bp, 14 predicted proteins | sample TA2KigOf80mmetaG_FD_148612 | JGI IMG/M metagenome (GOLD analysis project Ga0194132, IMG submission 148612) | Freshwater microbial communities from Lake Tanganyika, Tanzania - TA2015054 Kigoma Offshore 80m | ecosystem: Environmental > Aquatic > Freshwater > Lake | place: Tanzania: Lake...
CGTCACCGCGGCGCACGGCCACGCGCCGGCCACTGGCGGCGGATTCATACGCGGCGTCGATGACCTCGAGCGCACGGACCAGGTCCTCGCCCGTGACCATCGGGTCGCGCTTCTCGCGGATCGCATCGAGCCAGTCCTGGATCTGGACCATGGAGTGAGGGCCATAGCCGACCCAGTCGCTGACCTCGTAGCGGCGCTCCTCGAGGCGGATCGGGTCCTGCCGGCTGCCGGGGCCCCACCAGGTGAGGGTGCCTTCGCCGCTGATCTTGATGGAACCGTTCTCGCCGGAGAAGCGCATGTAGCCCTCGCCGCCGGGTCGCGGGAAGGCGTTGACGAAGTGCAGCGTGCCGATGGCGCCGCTCGCGTATCGAAACGCAACGGACACCGCGTCCTCCACGCCGATGTCCTGGCGGCCGACATTGGCGGTCAGCGCCTGGATCTCCACGATCGGCTCGCCGGCGAGCCAGAGGAGGGCGTCGACGTCGTGCACGCCCAGCCAGTGCAGGATGCCGTGGCCGCTGCGATCGGCGTTGAAGAGATGGTTGCGCGGGTCGCGGACCTTGACCTGGGACGTCGTGAAGGTGGACTCGGCTGCGAGGAGGCGGCCGAGGCGTCCTGCGTCGATCATCGCCTTGGCGTCCTGCCACGCGCCCGCGGCGCGCTTGCCCAGGCCGACCGTGGCAGTCACGCCGGCGCGCCGGGCAGCCGCGAAGGCGCGCCGTGCCTCGTCGGCGGTCTTGGCGACCGGCTTGTCGACCAGCATGTGGACGCCGGCGGCGGCCAGGCGCTCGATCGCAGCGGGGGCGTCGCGGTTGGGCAGCGTGACCAGGGCGATGTCCGGGCGGTGGTTCGCGATGAGTGCGTCCAGGCTGGTCTCAAAGGGCGTCTGGCGGTGGCGCTCCGCGAGCTGCTGGGCCAGGAAGGGGTCCGAGAAGCTCGGCCGCAGCGTGCGGCCCATCTCCGGGTCGGTGTCGTACAGGGCAACGATCTCGACCTGATCGGGAAACTGCTCCAGGCTCCCCACCCATCCGGCCGTGTGGTAGTGGTCGATGCCGACAACTGCTAGCCGAAACCGGTTCACCGCTGCTCCCTCTCCGCTGCCCGGGGTTGTCGGACGATGCTACGCGGCTGCGCGGCGATGGCGGGGCATGGGCCCGCGTGCGCGTGACGCACGAACCAGCCGCCACGCTGTCACCCGGGGCGCGTGGCGCACGCCAGTACCGCGGCCATGAGGGATCCGGGGCGGCGGCGTTGCCTTCCGATGCACCCGGCGCACGCCTGGGCGACACAGCGGTCCGTTCGTGCGCCCGACGCACGAGCTTCGGATGCGCATGGACGCAGAGGGCGCACGCCGGCCCTGTCGGTGCTGCGTGGCGTCAGTCGCCCAACCCGAAGATGCGCTGCGCGTTGCCGCCGAGGATCAGCGCCTTGACCGCCTCAGGGAGGTTCGCGACGGCCACCTTGCCCACCTGGTGCGACTGCGCGAACAGGATCGAGTCGGAGCCCCAGACCACCCGCTCCGCGCCGACCTCGCGCACGAACCGCTCCACGTCCCACGGCGTGCCGGCCGAGTACGTCAGCTCCAGGACGAGGTTGGGCGTGCGGCGCGCCTCCTCGATGTTGATCTCGATGTCGCCCGCGCCGCTATGGCCGGCGAGGAACGTGGCCCCGGGGTAGGCCCGCGCCATCGCCGCCAGGCGCCGCACCGCGTCGTCGCCCCAGGTATGGGCGAGGATCGGCAGGCGGCGCGCCGCCGCGTACTCGTAGACCGGCCGGTAGCGCTCGCCGTCGTACGGGTAGCCGTTCCAGTCCACGTGCAGCTTGAAGCCGGCAAAGCCGAGTTCGTCGAAGCAGCGCTCGATCTCGGCCTCGAGGGCCTCGGGGTAGTTCGGGTTCAGGTAGCAGTAGCCGAGGAACCGGTCGGGCCGCGCCCGCACGAACTCCGCGACCCAGTCGTTCATGGTTTCGAGCCGGACACCGGTGGCGAACATCAGCCCCGAGATCGCGCTGTGGGTGATGCCGATCGCGTCCATCAACCCCAGCATCGCCTCGACGCTGGTGTCGCGGTCGATGCCTCGCGAGGGCCCGACGTGGCCGTGGCAGTCGACGACAGGCACCCCGAGCGGCCGGCCGGCCAGGGCGCGGCCGAGGATCGTGTCGGGCGAGGCCGACCCGGGCCCAACCCGGGTGCCACTCATTCGGGGCGGGCCTCGAAGCCACGCACCGTCCAGCGGACACCGGCGAGCAACTCGCGAACCGAGTCACCCAGGATGGCGTCACGGACATGCGGAGCCACGGCCGCGTAGCGCACATACGTGAGGTACGGCCCGGGCGACTGGCGCGGCCAGCCGGACCCGAAGATCAGCCGGCTGGGGCCGTACCGCGCGGTGAACTGCTCCACGCCGAAGGTCGGGTTGAAGATGTGGCGATCGCCCGCGAGGCCGACCCGCACGCTGGGGCACGCGTCCAGCAGCGGCACCAGCAGGCGCTCGTCCACGTACCACGCGCCCCAGAGAACGATCGGCAGGCGGCGATGGGCGCTGGCGATGGCGTATACCTCCTCGTAGGAGGTCTGCTCCAGGTCCAGGACGAGCGGGAGGCGTGCAGCTTCCATCGCGCCGTACAGGTCGCCGTTCGCCCAGGGGGCGCTGTGGTGGGCGTGCGTGCGCGGGAACAGCGCGAACATGGCGACGCCGGCGGCCTGCGCATCGCCGAGCAGGCGGTCGGCGGCCATGCCTCCGAACCGACGCGGCGGCAGCACCGACCAAATCACCCCCGTGTTCGGGCTGACCACGGCGATCCGGCTCATGGCCGCGTTGCCCTCCTCGGGCACGCCGTCGCGCGATTCCGCGTGCAGGCACAGGCGCGCCCCGACGCCGAGGCGCTCGTGCTCGGCGAGCAGGTCGTCCATCTCGTATGGGGTGCCGGGCGGCCGCGAGCGGTACGGCCCCACGAAACACCACGCGTCGAGGACGGGCAGGTCGGGCGCCGCGCTCTCACCGGCCGCGGGCCCGGGCCGGGGGCCGGCCTCCACGGTGGTCGGCGCGGCAGTGGCGTCCTGGGCCGCGCCACCTGCCGTCGGCCGCTCGAAGCGACCGTACGAAGCGACGGTCCGGAAGCCGATCCGCTCGTACGGGCCCCGGCCCATCGAGGACGCCTGGAGCACCGCGACCCGGTACCCCTCGGCCCGGGCCCCCAGCAACGCTGCCAGCGTGATCGCGGACCCGATTCCCTGCCGGCGCGCCTCCTGCAGCACGGCGACCCCGTGGACCATGGCGACCCCCGCCGCGAGAAGGACCCGAGCCATCGCCACGGGCCGGCCGTCGAGGAACCCGACGAGGTGCCGCCACGGCCGGGGGCGCCGGTCATCGCCGAGGTAGAGCCGGCGCCGCACGTCGTACCGCTCGGGCGGCCAGCCGAAGACCGCGCCGGCGACCGAGAGCCACGCCTCGACGAGCCGCGGATCGATCGCATCGTCCCGGCCGCCGAAGGTCTCGAAGCGGAGCCCGTCGGGCCGCGGCAGGTCCTCGACGAGAGCGTGCAGATCGGCTGCCATCCCCGCCTCATCGTCGGACAGGGCGAACCCGTGGCGCTCCAGGCGCTCGCGCAGGTCGTCCGGCCTCGAAGCCGGCCCGGCCCACCAGGTCGCGTCGAGCCCTTCGCGATCGAACCGGTCCACCAGCGCCGCGATCCGGCGATCTGCGATGCCCGCGTCCAGCGCCGTCCGGTAGACCGTTGCGCCCGGCCAGGCGCCGACGACCCACGCCAGGTCGTCCTCCTCATGGAACTCGGGTGCCCCGGCGCGTCCCAGTTCGCGCAGCTCCACCTCGAGCGAGGCACCGAGGAGGGCGGTCTGCTCCTCGACCGTCAGGTCGTCGAGCGGTCGCCGGATCGGTTCGTCATTCACGGGCAAGCCGCTCCGGTGGGGCAGCCAGGCCGCGCCACGAGGCCCCCTGGCTGCTGCGTGTCCCGGAGCATGCTGCCCATCGGCGAATCCATCGCGTCCTCCATCCGGATCCGCGGATCGGCGATCCCGTGGGCACGTCCGTGAGCAGGGTACCCAACGCGACCCTCCCCGCGATGGCCACGGCGGCCACTTCGGCCACTCCGGCCACTTCAACCACTTCGGTCACCGGCCACTCGACCACTTCGGCCACGTCGGCCACAGCCACTTCAGCCTCGGATTTCGATGATCAGTCGACACCAGGTGCGCGAATCGGCAGCTCGCGAGGCGCGTTGTGGCGCTTCGGACCCGCAGGACGCCAGCCAGCGTCGCATGATCATCAACTGTCGGGCCTGTTGGCTGCGCACCGGGGTTCGACGGTCGGCCTGAAGCCACCGACGTGCTGGTCGCGTCGATCGATCATCCAATTCGCCGCCACTCGCGCCCGCGGCGGGCCACGAAAGGACACCCTTCATGCCGGACCTCTCTCGTGCCGACGTCGTGGTCTGCGGAGCCGGCATGGCCGGCCTGTGCGCGGGTCTTGCTGCAGCCGAGGCCGGCGCGCAGGTCCTGGTCGTCGAGAAGGGGCCCGCCCCGGGCGGCTCGATGAAGATGTCCGGCGGCACGGTCTGGACCGCCCCGTCCATGGACGTCATGCTGCGATTCGTGCCGGCCGGCGACCGCGAGCGCCAGCGGCGCCTCGTGGACGGACTCGCGCCGGGCCTCGAGTGGCTGCGCGGACACGGCGTGGACACGGGGACGCCGTTCGGGGGCGAGCGCCAGGTAGGCGTCGAACTCGACGTCGTGGCCCTGACCGACCGGATGGTGGCCCGGATCCAGGCCGCCGGCGGCGAAGTGGCGGCCTCGACGGCCCTCGAATCCCTGGAGCGCGGTCCCGGCGGCGGGATCAGCGCGGTGAACCTGCGGGACGCAGACGGAACGGCGGCGCGCGTGGCGACCTCCGCGGTGATCCTGGCCACGGGGGGTTTCGGGGGCAACCTTGCCCTGCTCGCGACGTACGTCACCCGATACGCCGATTCCATGCTGCGCCGCGCCAATCCGTGGAGCACCGGTGACGGGCTGCTCGCCGCGACGGCGATCGGGGCACGCACCAGCCCCAGCATGTCCACGTTCTACGGCCACACGATGCCCGCGCCGCCTGCCGACCCGCCGGCCAATCGCTGGACGGCGGTCACCCAGTACGGCAGCCAGGACATGATCCTGGTCAACGTCCGGGGCGAGCGGTTCATGGACGAATCGATTTCGCTGGCGGACGAGCGCGCGCCGGCCGAGATCGCCCAGCAACCCGACGGGCGGGCGTTCGTGATCGTCGACCAGCGCATCTACGACGACCGCCCGCTGCCCGGCCGCTCGCGCACCGAGATCCGACCGAATTTCGATGGGGCGGTTGCGGCCGGCGCGCCGTCGGTCACCGCGGCCACGCTCGACGATCTCGCCGATGGCATGGCGGCCTGGGGCGTCAGCCGGCGCGGCCTGCTGGCGACGCTGACCGAGTTCACCGAGGCGGTGGAATCCGGCCGGGGCGCGGAGCTCCGCATCCCACGGGCCGGTTCCCCGTTCGGCCTGGTGGAGCCACCGTTCCGGGCGCTGGCGGTCCGGGCCGGCATCACCTTCACGCTGGGCGGCATCGACGTCGATCCGGACCAGCGCGTCCTGGATCGTGGCGGCCGGCCGATCCGCGGCCTCTGGGCGGCCGGTGCCGATGCCGGCGGCACGTACCGCAGCGGCTACATGGGCGGCCTCGTGCTGGGCCTGGTGCAGGGACGCGCGGCGGGCGCGGCAGCGGCCGCCTTCGCGCGCGCGGCCACGACGCCGGCGGCGAGCTGAGTCGCGGCGCGAACGATCGGAACGAACGATGGCCACCGCCGGCGCGCGCAGCGCCATGAACATCGCCAACGTCAGCTGGGGCGATCACGTCGAATGGGGCTCGGGCTCGGCCCGCCTCGCGTCTGCTGACGACATCGCCCGCTCCGTCGAACGCTGGGTGCAGCGCGACCATGCCGCGCGGATCCACTTCCGCGAGCACGAGTACTACCGGCGGTACGGGCGCTCGGTCCAGACCGCACGGACGGAGCAGTTCGAGGCACGAGCGGGGTTCGACGAGAACGCCGAGATCATCCGCCGCGGCCACGAGGCCGGTCTGCCCGTCTACCTCTACATCACCGTCTTCGACGAATCGTGGATGGCAAGTCAGTGGGCCTGGCCGTGGGATCCGGCCTTCGGATGGCAGGGCGACTACGTGCGCGACCATCCGGATCACGTGCTCGTAGATGCGGCCGGGCAGGAGCGGCTGTGGGGCATCCTGGACTACAACGCCGAGGAAGCTCGGGCGTTCCGGGTCGACGTCGTCCGGGAGCTCCTTCGCGAGCACGACTGGGACGGCGTGTTCGTCTGCACCCGTTCCCAATCCCGGCCGGCGCGCGACGGCGACCAGTTCGGCTACAACGAGCCCACTCTCGTGCGCTACCGGGCACGTGCCGGCGGCGGTCCGGGCGCCGATCCTCGCTCGCCCGACGTCGACCTTGACCTCTGGCGCCGGGTGCGCGGCGAGGGCCTCACGGCGCTGCTGCGCGACCTGCGGACGATGACGGACGCCGCCGGGAAGCGGCTCGCGATCGGCATTCCACGCGGCGATTTCATGGGCCCCCCGATCGGCAACCTGCACCTCGACTGGCGGACCTGGCTGGGTGAGCGGCTGGTGGACTCGCTGATCGTCGGCCAGATCTCGGAGATCTGCCCCTCGGCGTGGGTGCACCTGTGGCCCGAGCACCCGGTGGCCGGGCACCTGCTGGACCCGGTGCGGTTCGTGGGCCTGCGGCCCCTGGCTGAGGACCTGGACCAGGTGTTCGGGCCGGCCGCGTCGGCCGCGGGCGTGGAGCTGTTCCTGTCCCGGCTCCATGACCATCCGGACCAGGCCCTCGAAGCGCGCCTGGTGGCGGAACACCCGCACCTGGCGGGAATCCAGTACTCCACGTTCCGGCGCGATCTCGCGGATGCAGCGGCCGAGCTGCCGTGGCGGCGGACGCTGGAGTGGCCGGACGGGCGCAACGCATGGGACCCGGACCGCGGGCTGATCCGGTTGGAGTTGCCGCAGGGCGCCGTTCTCGGCGAACGCTGACGGTGATCCCGGCTGCGCCGCACTCCGGGCCGGCGACCTCGCCTGGGCGACCTCGCTTTGACTGGTGCATCCCGCCGCATCGACGCAGTGGGTATTTCGGCGCCTTCGGCGCGCTGATCGCGGTCGCCGGGCTTCTGGTGGGCCCGTTCGGGGGCCGGTCATGCTTCCCGTCGATATCCGGGCCTGCATCGACCGCCCCAACGGAGCTTCACCGCTTGCGAACGCCACGAATACCAGCGGCGTCGATACGGCCCGGCGGATCCCGGCCTCGGGTCGGGCGCGGGCCGCGTCAGGCCATGCCGCGCCGCAGCACCGTCCCCGGCCGCGCGCCCGTGTGGACGCCGTTCGCCACAACGGCCACGCCGTTGACGAACACGTCGCCGATGCCCACCGGCAACTGGTGCGGTTCGGTGAACGTGGCCTGATCCGCGACCGTCGCCGGGTCGAAGACCACGAGGTCCGCGATCAGACCTTCGGCCACCACACCGCGCTCCGTCATCCCCATCCGCGCCGCGGGCATGCCCGACATCTTGTGGACCGCCTGCTCGAGCGTGACCGTGGGCAGGTCCCGGACGTAGCGGCCGAGGATGCGCGGATACGTGCCGTAGAACCGCGGGTGCGGCCGCAGCGGCAGCCCGTGCGGGCCGTCGGGCGAGATCGCGTTCCCGTCGGAGCCGACCATGATCGCGGGGTGCGCGAGGAAGGCGCGCATGTCCGGGTCGGTGCGGTTGTGGGCCACGATGCCGGCGCCGTTGTCCTCTTCGTCGATCAGGTTCAGGAACGTATCGAGCGGGTCCTCGCCGCGGTCGCGCGCGGCCGCCGCGAGCGACAGGCCGAGCAGATGCCGGTTCCGGTCGGTGAAGAGGTCGCTCAGGACGAGGCTGTCAAAGTCCCACGGCAGTCCCCGGAACCAGCCCTTCGCGCTGTCCGCGCGGATGCGGGCGCGGGTGGCGGGGTCACGCAACCGAGCGAGCATGGCCTCGGGGCCGCCCTCCTGGGCCCACTCGGGCAGGAACTGGTTGAGGCCGGTGCCGGCAGCGGTGTACGGGTAGACATCGGCGGTCAGGTCCAGGCCGCCGGCGAGCGCCCGATCGATGACGTCGGTCAGCTGTTCCGGGTGGCCGTGCGCGCGCGTATCGATGATCGCGATGTGGCTGTACTCGACCGGGACGCCCGCCCGCCGGCCGATCTCGGCCGCCTCCTCCACCGCGCCCACGTGGTTGCCGCCCCACACCCGGGCGTGGCTGGCGTAGAACGCACCCGGGTACGGGGTCATCGCAGACGCCAGCGCGACCAGCTCATCGGTCTGGCCATAGCTCGACGGCGGGAGCGTCAGCCCGGTCGACATGCCGAACGCGCCCTGCTCGATCGACCCGGCGATCAGGCGCTGCATGTGGGCCAGTTCGGCGTCGGTCGGGCGCCGGTCGTCCGCGAGCCCGGCCGCGAACCGCACCGCCGAGTGCCCGACCAGCGGCGCCAGGTTGATGCTGATCCCGACCTGGTGGTGGACCTCCGCCCATCCGTCGAGGTCCGTCCAGGTCCAGGGCAGACTGGTGTCGAGCGCGCTGCGAAGCAGGCCGCGCATGGGCTCCGGGCCCGGTGCGCCGATCGGGAACGGCGAGTAGGAGCAGTTGCCGGTCACCTCGGTGGTGACGCCCTGATGGACCTTGCTCTCGCCGCCGGGATTATCGAGGAGCGTCACGTCCGAGTGGGTGTGGATGTCGATGAAGCCCGGGGCGAGGATCCGGCCCGTGGCGGTCACGGTCGTGCGGGCGGTGGCCCCGGCCAGGCCGCCGGGCGCGGTGATCGTGGCGATCCGGCCACCCCGGATGCCAACGTCGGCGGCGCGCCGCGGCGACCCGGTGCCGTCGATGACCTGCGCCCCCGTGATCAGCGTGTCGAGCTCCACGATCCCTCCATCGGCCGGAAGAACGTCAGGTCCGCCCCGACGTCCTCCATGGCGATCACCTCGTTGCCGACAAGGGTGACACCAATGGCGCGGTTGCGGTGGCGCAATTCGAGCGTCGTCCGCGTGGTCGATCGCGGCTCGTCGTGCCAGCGCCCGGACGCGGCGACCTCCGCCAGCGATGCGGTCGTCCCGCCGACGACGTCCAGGTTGAACTTGATCCGGTCGAGCCCGAGCGGGTGGTGGCCGTAGGGAGCCGGAAAGCCCCACGCGCCGCGGAGGCGCTCGGCCACGTCGGTCGTCCCGTCGTCCGTGCCGGCGCTCCGCGGAATCCAGGCGATGTCGCGGAGCTGGCTCGGCAGGATGTGGGCGCGGACGATTCGCTCGACGTCCGCGGCGGCTTCCGCGTCGCCGTGGGCGGCCAGGACGAGTCCCGTCTCCACGATGTCCCCGGAGGAGTTGGTCTCGCCCTTGTCGGGGTTGGCGTCGGGCGCGGTCGACTCGATCACCCAGCCCAGCTCGTCACGGATCGTCCACAGGCCGCTGCGGTAGAAGGCCGCGACACGCGCCAGGAGCTCGGCGTCGCCCGTCGCATCGGCCAGCTGCGCCAGCGACGACAGGGTCGAGGTGATCGAGTGCGCGTGGGTGCCGAGCGCGTCGGCGCGGAAGGCGCCATCGGCCGGGAAGGCCTCGTCGGCGGCTGCGGCCGCACGAATCGCGAGGTCGAGGAACGGCTGCTCGCCGGTCGCTCGCCACAGCTTGACCAGGGGCCCGAGCGCGCGGCCCATCGCCTGGACGTGAGTCAGGCTCGCGCAGTCGGGGTCGACGGTGACCCCGGTCCATTCGTTCGGCGGCCGCCAGGCATCGGCGACCAGGACGGCCGAGCGGCGGGCGAGGTCCAGCGCGCGATCGGACGCGCGCCAGCGGACCAGGGCCGCCAGTCCGTGGAACCCCTCGCGCAGGTTGTGCGGGCAGAGCGGGCCCAGCTGCCCGTCGCGCCGGACGCGGTTGAGGGGCAGCGGCAGCTCACCCGAGTAGGAGAAGAACAGTGCCTCCGTGTGCCGGCGGACAGCCTCCTCCGAGACCACAACGCCGGCCAGCGCCTCCGCCGCCAGCAGGCCGTTGAGGTGCCGCCCGGGGACGTGGGCCTCGGAGTGCGCGGGGCTGAACGAGAGCCGCGGCTCCGGCCACGCGACCGTATCGAAGAACGCGACCCCGTTCGGGTCGTCGGCATCGAAGACCCGCTCCATCGTCCGGCACGCAAGCGTGATCGCGCCGATCAGGTCGCGGCTGTTGACGTCGGTCAGCTGCGCCATGGTCCCTCCGGTGGCGGGTCCCTCCGGCAGCATCGCCGAATGCGTGGCGCGATCATGGGACGCCACTCCGGCGCCGAGTGCTCCATCCCCGCTCCTGCTGCACCGCGCAGGGTGACACCGATCGGGCGGCGCCGTGGCGCAATCCCGAGCGTCCTCCTACGCAGCCGTGCGCCGCTGCCCGACGGCGAGCATGTAGACGATGGCCGCGACGTGCTGGCGCGGGTCGTGCACGGGGCACGCGTTTCCCTGCTGGTGGGCTTCGGCGCGGTGGCCGTGTACGTGACGATCGGGATCGTGCTGGGACTGATCGCCGGCTTCGCCGGCGGAGTCGCCGACCAGGTGATCATGCGCATCACGGACACCGTCATGAGCATCCCCACCCTCCTGCTTGTGATCGTGTTCGTGTCCGTCGCGGGACCGGTCCTCAACGTCCGTCATCGCCGTGATCGGGCTGCTGGGCTGGCCGATCACCGCCCGCCTGGTGCGTGGGCAGCTCCTCTCCCTGCGTGAAGCCGAGTTCATCACCGCGGCCCGCGTGATCGGCGTGCCGGATCGGGCGATCGCCATTCGTCACCTGCTGCCGAACCTCGTCGGCCCGCTGACCGTGGTCGCCACCTTCGGGGCGGCGACGGCGATCCTGCTCGAAGCGGCGCTCAGCTTCCTGGGCCTGGGTGTCCGGCCGCCGGTGCCAAGCCTGGGCGAGATGATCAACGCCGCCAAGGCCCCCAGTACGCTGCAGGGCCTGCCGTGGGTCTGGATTCCGCCCGGGGTCGTGATCGCGTTCATCGTCCTGGCCGTCAACTTCGCCGGCGATGGGCTCCGCGACGCCCTCGATCCTCGCTCTGCGCGACGCAGCTAGAGTCGCGCCGGGATCAGCCGGGGCCTTCCGGGCGGCCCTCGTACCGCCCGGGGCTGTAGATTCCGTTCGCGATGGGCGCACCCGTGGTCATTGCCTGGATGCTTGTCCGACCCGGCGACGCGGTCGTTGCCGACAACGACGGCTCGATCGCGATCCCATCCGACCAGCTTCCGGGCGTGGCCACGGCAGCGGAGGGCATCCTCGCCTTTGAGGCGCGGGTCCATCGGGCCCTTGACGCGGGCCTCACGTTCCGCGACTTCCTCGCGCACGAGCGAGGCGCATGATGGACGGACGCGGCGCGGGCCCCGTGGACCTGCTACTCCGCCATGGGCGGGTGATCACGATGGACCCGGCCCGGCGCATCCTCGTTGACGGTGCCATCGCCGTGACGGACGGGCGCATCACGGACATGGGGCCCGATCGCGAAGTCGCCCCCCGCCACACAGCGCGCGAAACGCGGGACCTGCGCAGTGCGGTCGTCCACCCGGGCTTGGTCGATGGCCACAATCACACCAACTCGCGGGCCGTCCGCGGCCTGTTTCCGAAGGACTCCATCGATTGGTCACCGGTCGAGCGCGCCACGCTCGAGGGGATGACGCCCGAGTTCGAGTACGCCAGCGCGGTGCTCGCGTGCATGGAGATGGTCGCCAGCGGCACGACCATCTACTCGGATACCGGCGGCTCCCTGTTCCTGGACCAGACGGTTGCCGCGATCGAGACGGTCGGTATGCGCGGCGTCCCCGGCTGGTTCATCGTCGATGCGCCCGGCGCCCTGGGCGGGACATGGAGCCGAGCGGCTCTCGCGCAGAGGCTTCAGGTTTCGACCCAGGAGGGGCTCCGGCGACTGCGCGACCAAGTGGACCGTTACCCGTTCCGGAGGGGGCCAGGGGAACCCTCGCCACGCGCCCGCTCCGCGGTGCTGCTGATGGGGATGCTCGCCAACACTGAGCAGCTGGTGATCGCGGCACAGGAGCTGGCGCGGGAGCGCGACCTGCCGCTCATCATGCACAAGTCGTGGTCGGCCGACGAGGTTGAGGCCAGCCTCGCCGAGCATGGGCGGCGGCCAGTGGAGCGCCTCGCCGACATCGGGGTGCTCGGTCCCAACGTCACGCTCGCCCACGCGATCCAGCTCGACGAGCACGAGGTCGAGCTGCTCGCGGCGGCCGGCGCATCGATGCTGCGGGGCGTCGGGGCGATCCGAGTCGGGCGTTTCCCGGAGGCGCTGGCGGCCGGTGTGAACGTGGCACTGGGCAGCGACGGCGGCCGTGGCCAGAAGCACGACGTGGCGCGGGCGATGTATCTCGCGGTGGGCGTGCACCGGGAAGTTCGGGGCGCGTTCCCTGTGATCACGTTCGAACAGGCGCTCGAGATGGCCACGATCAACGGAGCCCGGGCGCTCGGGCTGGCCGACGAGCTCGGGTCGATCGAAATCGGCAAACGAGCGGACCTCGTCGTTCACGGCCTGGACGCGACCGAGGCCCATCCCAAGTTGCGTGATCCCGTCGATGCCCTGGTCTTCGTCATGCGGTCGGGTTCTGTCGAAAGCGTGTACGTGGACGGCGAGCCGATCTACCTCGGCCGACGCTTCACCCGGTTCGACCCAGTCGTCGCGTACGAGACCGTCGATCGGCTCGCCGCCGAGTTCGAGGCGCAGATCGGGATCGGCCGGTTCTCGGCTTGGCCCTTGATCGAGTGAGCCCGGTCCGCGCGACCGCTGGTGATCGGCGCTGAGGGACGGAACAAGTCAGGCTCCCGCGAGCCGAACATCGTCGGGTCCCCGTCGTTACGCGGTGATTCGGAGTCTCCGGCGGCGAGCGATCGAGGTCATCGCGGCCCCCGCGCCGCGGTTGCTGTTCGCGTTATGAAGATCCTCGGCCGCCGCGGCGGCATCGGCGTCCTGAGCCTCGGTGTCAGCGGCAGCCCAGGGCCGTCTCAATCGCGGCGCACGCCTGCTCCATGGTGGCGGCGGATGCCCTCCCCAGTCGACGGACGAGGCGGCCGCGCGACAGCAGGAACGTGTTGTCGAAGTTCGCGACAGAGGCCTCGGCAAGGCCTGCTTCCGGGCCAAGGGCAACCTCGGTGGCCAGGCCGCGGATCCGCGAGGTGATCGGTGCGCACACGACCGAGTGCAGCAGCCGGCCCAATGGATCGCGGGTGAGGACAAGGACCGGGCGACGCTTGGCACCGGGAACGTCGGCGAACCAGACCTCACCTCGACGCGGCGCGGGCGCCGGCGCCGTCACCCGCCGTCACCGTAGATCGCGTCGTAGTCGACGTCGTCATCACCGAGGTCGAACTCGACGCGCAGGTCTGCGACGGCGAGCTCGTGGTCGTCCAGGGGCTGGCGCGCGTAGGCGGCGATGTCGCGTCGGAGCTCCTCCGCTCGGATGACGCGGTCGAGCGCCAGATCGATCACGGCGGAGATCGTTCCGCCGCCGATGAGCGCTCCGGCTCGAGCGACCTTTTCTCGATCGAGCGTAATGGTGGCCTTACGACGTGCCATCCTCGAATACTACTGTGTGGTGGTATGCCGCAGCGCGTTGCGACCCAGGGCGCTGGCCCGGCGCAGTCGAAGCGCCCGCGGAGAGGGTCCGCGAGGGGTGGTGTCGCGCGGCGGAGGGGACGGATCGGGATCATGGCCGTCCAGCCGGGGCGGCGGGCCCGCCCGCGACCCGTCGGTCTTCGTCGTCCGGCCGCTCATATCGACGTGGTGGGTAGTTCGGGCGCTTCTTCGACGGTCATCGTCGTTCAGTGGCACTGGACGGACCCGATCTGGGCGCCCTGCGACCCCGAGCATCGACAGGGCGAATACCGCCGGCAGCATCGGCGCCTGACGGGCGACACGTGCGAACGTAGACCGGGCCGAAGCTGGCAAGGTACCTACCCGGTCGATACCGGCGGCAGCTGGGGCCAACGAGACGCGACCGGAGCGGCCGCAGCGACCGTTCCGGCTCTGCCACCATCGCCCCATGCGGGACGCGATCATCATCGGGGCCGGCCACAACGGGCTGGTGACGGCGGCGTACCTGGCGCAAGCCGGCCTGGACGTGCTGGTCCTGGAGCGTCGCGACCTGATCGGCGGCGCGTGCGCCACGGAGGAGCTGTTCCCGGGCTTCCACTTCTCGTCCTGCTCGTTCCTGTGCTACGCGCTCAGCCCCCAAGTGGCGTACGACCTGCGCCTCAAGCACCACGGCCTCCACATCTACGAACTGGAGCCCCTCGAGTTCCGGCCGTTCCGCGACGGGCGGTCGCTCACGCTGTACCGCGACGAGGCGCGCAACGTGGAGGCGTTCCGGGCCTTCTCCGAGCACGACGCGGAGGCCTACCCGCGCTGGAACGCGATGTGGGCGCGGGCAGCGGAGATCGTCAACCCGTACCGGCTGCGCGAGCCGGCCAGCGTGGCCGACCTGTTCGCGTCCGTGCGCGGGACGCCGGACGAGTGGCTGCTGGAGCGCCTGCTGACCACCGGCTTCGCGGACCTGCTCGACGAATGGTTCGAATCGCCGCACGTCAAGGCGGCGCTCGTGCACTCCGGCGACGTGGGCGACCCGCGTGGCGTCGGGACGTCCTGGCCGTCGGCGAACCTGGCGGGCGGCGCGATCGATCTCCTGGCCGAGGTCGGCAACACCGTCGGCATCGTGCGGGGCGGCATGGGGGCGATCTCGGCCGCCATCGCAGCCGAAGCGCGCGAACGGGGCGCCGAGATCCGGACGGGCGCCGAGGTCCGGCGGGTGGTTGTCGAGGGTGGGCGGGCGACCGGGGTCGAGCTGGCCGACGGGTCGGTCGAGCAGGCTCGAATCGTCGTCTCGAATGCGGATCCCAAGCGGACCTTCCTGGAGCTCGTGGACGCGGTGCACCTTTCTGACGATTTCGTCGGATCTGTCCGCAGGCTGCGCACGAAGGTCGCCTACCTCAAGTTCCACGCGGCACTGCGCGAGCTGCCCGACTTCGGGCGCTGGCTGCCGGCCGACGCGCCGCCGCGCACGATCGCCCGGGTCTGGATCAACGACTCGATCGCCCATCACGAGGAGGCGTGGCGGGACGCCGCAAGCGGCCACCCGTCACGCAGCCCGGTGATGTCGATCCAGATCCCGACGCTCTACGACGACTCGATCGCGCCGCCGGGCCAGCACGTGCTCTCCATCTTCGGGATGTATGCGCCTGTCCAGCCGCAGGGCAGCGACTGGGACGAGCTGCGGCGGCCCGTCGGCGAGGCGCTGATCGACGCGGTGACCGACTACGCGCCCAACTTCCGCGACGCGATCATCGACTGGGAGCTGTTCACGCCGCTCGACATCGAGCGCCGGGTGGGCCTGACCGACGGCAACATCCACCACCTGGACATGATCCCCTCGCAGCTGTTTACGTCGCGGCCGCTGCCCGGCTGGTCCGACTACCGGACGCCGATCGCGGGGCTGTGGCTATGCGGCGCGGGCACCCACCCGGGCGGCGAAGTCTCGGGCATGCCGGGCCACAACGCGGCGAAGGCGATCCTCGCGGCGGAGCGGGCGCCGGCATCCACTGGGAGGGAGTGACCGTTTTGAACCCACTGCGCATCCTGGCAGTCGGCGCGCATCCGGCCGATCCCGTCGAGCGCGCCGGCGGCACGCTTGCGAAGCACGCCGCGCGCGGCGACGACACGATGATGGTGTCGCACACGACGGGCACCGTCACCCACGCGTTCGACCTGTTCCCGGCGACCGGCACCGACAAGCTGGCGATCAAGCCGGACCTGGATCAGCGCAAGCGCGACGAGCTGCGGGACGCGGCGGCGGCGCTGGGCGTGCGCCAGCAGATGGTGCTGGACTTCCCCGAGAGCCCGATGCTGTTCGACCTGGCGCACTACGTGACGATGGTCGAGATCCTGCGCGACTTCCGGCCGGACATCCTGCTCTGCCCCCACCCCGTGGAGGTGGGCCGCCACGACCACATGGACAGCGGCCGCTTCACGATCGCGGCCATGGACTACAGCCGCGCCGACGGGTTCCCTTCACCACTGGCGCCGTACACCGTGCCGCGCCTGTTCCTGTACTACTACGAGGACTTCCGGACGAACCAGCTGATGGCGACGCCGCGCCAGTCGGCGGAAGTGGTGGTCGACATCAGCGAGGTGATCGAGCGCAAGCGCGCCGCGATGCTGATCTTCGGGCGGACGCAGACGCGCCGCGGCGAGGACTACCCGGCGCGGCTCGACCGGTTCTTCGCGTCGGGTGATGGCAGCGTCGGCTACAACAACGGCTTCGCCTACGGCGAGCGCTTCAACCGCTGGCACCCGCAACGCGTGCCGTACCTGCCGATCGACTGACGTGGTTGCCGGGTTTCCCAGCAGACACTGAATCTGTCGTCCTCATCGCGATCGTTGCCTCGCAGTCAACGTCACTCCCGATGGGCGATCGAAGCGGTGCCTGCTGGGCACGATTTCGGGCATGACGGGCCCTACCGGCCCCAGATCGTGGCGATCGTTGCCCACCGAGAAACGTTGGCGACGCTGGCGACGGAATCCGTTCCTGGCAGGAAATCGCGGCAGGAGCTCGCGAGCGCGCCGCCCGGGCGGCGAGCGCGGCGCGCGCCGAATGCACCGAGGTCGCCCGCCCGGGTCAGCGGTCCCAGCGCGACGGGTCGATCCCGGGCGCGGCGGATTGCATGCCTGCCGGCCGGTGCTCCAGCAGCCAGCGGCCGCCCGTCTTGTTGCGGCTCTGGAGGAACGGCCGCGCCGCCGTCGGCGCCGAGACCACCCACTCCGGGTCCCACTCCGTGCAGGGACCGATCGGGCCTGCCCAGCCGGGCCGGTAGCCGAACTGGATCATCGACCGCGGCTGCGTGTCTACGTTGGGATGCGTGGCGTGGAACAGGTCCTTGGGGAAGAGCAGCGCGCTGCCCGCCTCGAGGCAGAGCGTGATCTCCTCGGGGTGCGCCTGATAGCGCAGGTACGGGTTGGCGTCGGCGTGGAATGACAGGTGCGAGCGGGGCACCAGCCGGAACGGCGCGCGATCCGGGACGAGATCGTCCAGGTAGTACAGGACGCGCAGCAGCCGCGGCGATGAGCCCTCGAAATCGAAGATGGACGAGCCGAAGGGGTGGCCGTCGGTGTGCATCACGATCCCCGGCGCCCCCGGATACGTCGTCTGGAACACGCTCATCGTGAACACGATGTCGCCGCCGAGGAGCGCCCGCAGGAACTCGATCGTGGGCGGGTGGGCGATCAGCTCCGCAACCGGCCGGCTGATGAGGTGCGGCGGCGTGATCGTGGTGCGCAGGTCCTCGCTGTAGGAGCGGCCCTCGGTCGGGGCGTCCTTCACCGATTCCTTGAGGCGCGCGATGGCCGCCGCATCGATCGTGCGCGGCAGGACGGCGTAGCCCTCCACCTCGAAGTGGCGGATCCGCTCACCAAGAGACATGGCCGACCAGTCGGTCCGGTCGATCCGCATCGTCGTCGTGTCCATCGTGGTCATGACGCCACCCCCGCCTCCTGCAGCACGCCATGGTCCGCCAGGATCGCGCGCACCCGCTCGCGCGCCTCGTCGCCCAGCCTGACGAAGGGCAGGGCGACGTCCGGGCCGCAGACGCCCATCATGTCGAGCGCCGCCTTCATCGAGCCGAGGTAGGACGACTCTGTGTCGCCGTCGGCCGACCAGATCGCGGCGATCGCGTCCACCTTCGCCTGCAGGAGCAGGGCCGTCTCGAGGTCGGCGCGGGCAGCCGCCTCACGGATCTGCACGAACAGCGATGGCACCACGTTCGCCAGTCCGAGCTGGCCGGCATGGGCGCCGATGAAGAAGCTGAGCGCGACGTGGCCCTC
>Ga0194132_10006572_pt1 | contig 17948 bp, 13 predicted proteins | sample TA2KigOf80mmetaG_FD_148612 | JGI IMG/M metagenome (GOLD analysis project Ga0194132, IMG submission 148612) | Freshwater microbial communities from Lake Tanganyika, Tanzania - TA2015054 Kigoma Offshore 80m | ecosystem: Environmental > Aquatic > Freshwater > Lake | place: Tanzania: Lake...
GAACGAGAGCTGAAAGGGCTGGTTTTGTTTGTCACCCATTGGGTGCTGTCCTCCGCAGGGGTCTTCGCTGCCTTCAAACCCCTATCGATATTGATGCGGACGAGCATCCAGGAGATTCGCACGCGCGGCTCAAAACGGAAATGTGGGATCAGATCAGAGTCTATGAGATCTCTGGCGGCCTGTCAAAAGGGGAGAGGGAAAAGGAGGAGAGGGGGAGGACAGAGACAGTTGGCTGAGGCCGGGCGGCGTATCAGAGCGCGGACCGGCGCGTTCGTGGTGATCAATAGCGGAGCAGGCGGGTGGCTTCGGTGACGATGCTGCTGGTTTGCGGGAGGATGGCATCTTCGAGATCGGGGTGGTAGCCGACCCAGGTGTCGAGGGCTCCGATGCGGCCGATGGGGGCATCGAGGGAGTCGAAGAGGTCCGCCGCGGCGCGGGCGGCGATTTCGGCTCCGAAGCCCCAGGAGAGCACGTCTTCATGGACGACGAGGAGGCGGTTGGTCTTGCGAACGCTGGCAGCGATGGCGGGCCAGTCGTAGGGGGTGAGCGTGCGCAGGTCGAGGATCTCAATGGTAGCGCCGGGGATCTGCTTTTCGACCTCGGCGGCGGCCTGGAGGGATTTTTGCACGAGGGCGCCGTAGGTGACGATGGTGAGGTGGGCTCCCGCTTTTGCGGTGCGGGCCTGGGCGAAGGGGATGCAGTAATCGGGCCCGGGGTGGGGCGAGCGGTTGTAGAGTTCGCGGTAAAGCTTTTTGTGTTCGAGGAAGAGAACAGGGTCGTCTGAGCGGATGGCGGTGCGGAGGAGGCCGGCTGCGTCGAGGGCGTTGGAGGGCATGACGACGCGGAGGCCGGGGATGTGGGTGAAGATGGATTCGCCGCTCTGGCTGTGATAGATGGAGCCGCCGGTGAGGTAGCCGCCGATGGGAACTCGGAGGACGAAGGGGCAGGAGAAGCCGCCGTTTGAGCGCCAGCGCAGGGTGGCGGCCTCATCGCGGAGTTGCATCATGGCGGGCCAGATGTAGTCGAAGAACTGGACTTCGGCAACAGGCTTCAGGCCGCGGATGGCCATGCCGATGGCGCGCCCTACGATACCGGCTTCGGCGAGCGTGGAGTTAAAGCAGCGGCGGGAGCCGAAGACGCGCTGGAGGCCGAGCGTGGCCTTGAAGACCCCGCCTTTGCCCTGGACTTCGGGCAGGTTTTCTTCGCGGCTGCAATCGGCGACATCTTCGCCGAAGACGAGGATGTTGGGATCGCGAGCCATTTCCTCATGGAGTGTGCGGTTGATGGAGTCGACCATGGTGAGGGGCTCGCCGGAGAAGCGGGGCTGGGTATCGAAGTGGGGGGCGGTGGGATCGACGGTGGGCGAATAGAGGCGGTGAAGGGCAGTGGAGGGGTTGGGAGGCGCCTGGCGGACCGCACGGTCGGCGGCGTCCTGGATGCGGTGGTCGATGAGGTGGGTTTCGACCTGGTAGCGATGCGGATCGAGGTGGCCTTCGGCAATGAGCCATTCGGGGAACCGGAACACGGGATCGCGGGCGGATTCGCCGGCGCGTTCCTGGGAGGTCTTGTAGAATTTCTCGTCGTCGGAGAGGCTGTGCGAGTAGGGGCGAATGACGCGGGCGCGGACGATGGCGGGTCCCAGGCCGGAGCGGCAGTGGGCGGCGGCTTGGGAGAGGGCGTGATGGGAGGCGAGAAAGTCGGTGCCATCGACGTCGAAGCGGGCGAGGTTGGGAAAGCCGGCGAGCAACGGGAGGATGTTGCCGCCGGGCGTTTGATGCTCTGAGGGAACGGAGATGGCGTAGCCGTTGTCTTCGACAAGAAACAGCACGGGAAGGCGGTGGAGGCAGGCGAGGTTGACGGCTTCCCAGAACTCGCCTTCGCTGGTGGCTCCATCGCCGGTGCAGGCGAGGGTGACTTCGCTGGTTTGGCCGAGGTAGAGGCTGGCATGGGCGCAGCCGACGGCCTGGAGGAACTGGGTGCCGGTGGGTGAGGAGGCTGAGACGATGTGGAGTTCGGGGGAGGACCAGTGGGAGGGCATCTGGCGGCCACCGGAGGCCGGGTCGGCCGCGGCGCCGACGGCCTGGAGAAGCATGTCGTATTCGGTGACCCCGAGGGCGAGGCAGAGGGCGCGATCGCGATAGTAGGGGAAGAACCAGTCGTGGCCGGGTCGGAGGACGAGGCCGGCGGCGACCTGAACGGCTTCATGGCCGGCTCCGGAGACCTGGAAGAAGATTCGGTTCTGGCGCTTGAGGAGGATCTCGCGGTCATCAACGCGGCGGGAGGCGTACATGAGGGTGAACGCGCGGATGAGGGTTTCCGGGGAGAGTGCCACGGAGAGGGAGGAGTCGCTGGTTTGGTCCTTGATGGCGTTCGGCTTCATGGTATCCGGTGGAGCGCGGCCATTTCTCATCATATCGGGTGCTTGGGCGCTTGATCGGGCTTGAATTCCGTGTTTCCCCGGACAGTCTCAGAAGCGATATAGGATTTCGAGGTATCCGAAGTTGGCGCCGGCGCCTTTGGGGTAGATTGTGCGAATGGCCGCCAAACCCTGGGCATGGCCGAAGTAGCCGCTCAAGGTGACGTTGGGCTTCATGCGGTACTCGACACTGGCGTCATACAGATTTGCCAGAGATCTGGCTCCATTGGTGGCGCGGCCGATGTAGCCAAACGACCAGGGCTGAAAGACGCCACCGCCCTGTAGCCATAGGCCGTTCCGGTTGGAGAGGGCGAGGGAATGGAACTCCGTGGAGATGGTCACCTTGGCGTGAGGACGAAGGATCATGGAGCCCATCCAGTCCCGGTTGTTCATCATGTTGAAAAACGGGAAGCGGGCGAAGGGCCGGGGTGTAGGCAGTACCTGGAAAAAGGTTCCATGCCTGGAATCGTTCGGGTTGCCGTCGCCTGAGCCGTCGTAGAATCCGGCGCGGAACCAGGGTTTCAGCTTCCTGAAGACTTTGGGTTGAAATCCGCCTTCGAGGGCGATGGCATGAGCGCGGTGTTGGAGGCGGCCCCAGGCGCCGGTCTGAGCGACGCCCCAGAACATGAGGTCGTAGATGGCGGCTCTGGTGTCGAAGGCGTGGATGGAGTGGCCACCGAAAGTGCCAATGCGGATATCCGCGGTCTGGTCGGCGCGCCGCGCAGCCAGCGGGCGGTTGTCTGTCTTCAGGATGTTGTTGCGCCAGTCGGTGTAGTAGAGCCCGAGCAGCCGGGTTTCGCCGGAATGAGCGCCCTTGCCCCAAGGTTTGGTGTAGGCAGCATAGCCGAATGCGGCTTTGTTCCAACCCCAGCCGTCGGTCTGAAAGACACCGCGGGTGGGAACGGCTGCCATCAGAGTGAGGTTGCCGGTGGGCTTGTTGTGTTGATAGTGGGCGCCGTCGAAACTACGGCCTACGTGGGTCCAGGCAAAGTGGCCGAGCAGGCGCATGTTGATGCGAGTGTTCTTGATGGCGGCCAGCGTTGTGTTTTTCGGCGTCATCTCGGAACCGTCCATGTACTCGAACCGGCCGAGGCGCAGGCTCTGGAACCCTTGCCGGTAACGGATGAACGCCTGTTTGGCAAATAGGCCCATGGAGTTGCGACCGCGGTTGTTGGCATTGAATGAAGTAGTTGGCACCCAGCCCGAGCCCGCCCTGCACTCCGGTGCTTGAGGTAGCGTTGTTGGGCAACCCCAGAAGGAACGGAGCAGCCATCTCCAGTTGCCAGTCCCAGTTCTCGAGGTTCTGGGAGAAGGCGAGGCGGGCGATGTTCCCCGAGAAGGGGTAAGAGCCGTCGCCGGTGCCGGGTGTGAACCAATCCCAGGCTTCCGTGCGTGTGCGGATGCTGCCGGAAACGGTGACCTGGCCCCATTTTATGGGGCTTGGAGCGGCTGGCGCCCCCGCTGAGTTGGGGGTAGACTTTGCCGGCGCCGCCGGGGAGGCGGCACTGGGCTGCTGGGCGAGGGCGCAGGCAGCCAGAGAGGCAGCCGCGAAAGCGTGCACGAGGTGTTTGGCCATTGAAGAAGTTCTCCTTAACAACGTGTCTCTGGCCGGCGGACAGGGACCGGGCATTGGTGTCAACAGGTAGGGCTGCTGTGGCCCCGATTGGTGGAAGTTCAGGCCACGTGGCCTAGGAAAAGCGGGGCAAAGCACCCGCACGTTTGCGGGCCATTGCCTCGACCGACTGCTCGGCAGCCTTGCGCATCAAGGCTCCCATCCTCGGATGCGCCGGCGAGATATCAGGCTTCAGGCCCCGTTCGGCCAAAGCCTCGTCCGTGATGGGGCCCACGGATGCGATCACCAGATCGCGCGAGAGGGCCTGCAACACGCTTTTCTCGAGTTCCAACTCCGCGGCCACCCGCAACAAGTGGGCGAGTTGGACGGAGGTGGTGAAGACAACCACGTCACAATCGCGAGCGGCAATGCGGCGCGCGGCTTCGCGCAATGGCTCGACATTGCCGGGCAATTCCCAACGGTGGACCGCGAGCGAAGTCACGGATGCCCCAAGGGCTTGGAGAGCCGAGGCGAACTCCATGTTGGCTTTGCCGTACTCCTGCAGCGTGATGCGCCGCTTGGAACACGCCGCCAGGAGCGGCACCATTTCGCGCCAGGTCTCCGGTTCAGGGACGTTGACCTGCCCGTTCAACCCAAGCCCGTTGAGAATCGCCTGCGGTTGAGGGCCTCGAGACACCACAGTGGTGCCGCGAAGCGCTTCCACGAAACGCTTGAGCGGATAGCGCGCTGCAATGGCATCGCGCACATAGGCGAGACCGGCGCCGGTCATGAACACGGCAACATCGAAATCGCCGGCAAAGAGCCGCTCGGCCCATGCGAAGATCTCCTCATTCGCTTCGATGGGCCGCTCCTCGACCGACGGCGCGACGAACGGAAGACCACCGTGCCGGACGATCAGCGCTTCGATTTCCCTGGGACGGCGAGACTCCATGGACAAGACGCGAAGACCGGAGAAAGACATTAGCAACCGGGATGCTCCCCGAGTGGATCAGTGTTGATTCCCCGGAGGTCCACGAGCACGACGCCGTCTTCGACCTTTGCGGGATAGCTGCGGCGGCACGCCGGGCCGGTGGTGGGCTTACGAACCGTGCCCGACTCCAGGCAGATACGCCAATTGTGCAGCGGGCAGGTGACGGTTATCGCACCATCGTGATTGGAGACTATGCCGTCCGCAAGAGGGCCGCCCCGGTGAGGGCAGCGGTTCTCGATGGCGACGAAGCGTTCGCCGAGATTGAAAATGGCTACATCGGCGCCGCCGAGCCGGACGGCGCGGCCTTCACGCGGCGGGATGTCGGCTGCCGCGGTCACGCGGACCCAGCCGGTTGCTGCGGGTATCATTGTTCAATCCTCCGTTCGCCGATGGGTTGGATCTGGATGAATTGTGTGGGCCGGGGAGAGTTGCGCTCAAGCCAGGCGTCAAACGATCGATCCTTGGCTTTGTGCAGGCGTTGCAGCAGGGCGGCGCGAACTTCCGGGGTGGCGTAGACGGTTTCCCGGCGGACCTTCTCGATGCCGAGGCGTTCGACGAAGTCGTAGGTGCGCTCCAGGTAGTTGCCGTGCTCGCGATAGTACTAAAAGAAGAGCTCGGCGGATTCCAGGGCTTCATCCGTGGATTCGACCGTGACAAGCAGGTCTGCCTTGCGAACCCCTTTGCCCGCCGCGCCCCCGACCACGACTTGCCAACTGCCGTCCTGCCCGACGAGGCCGATGTCCTTGACCGTGGCTTCGGCGCAGTTGCGCGGACACCCGACGACGGCCAGCTTGGTCTTGTGCGGTGTGAAGAGATTCTCCAGGCGCTTTTCGAGTTCAACGCCGGCGGCTATGGAATCCTGGGTGCCGAAGCGGCAGAACTCAGAGCCCACGCAGGTCTTCACCATGCGCAAGCCCTTGGCGTAGGCTTGGCCGGAAGGCATGTCGAGATCGGCCCACACTCCTGGAAGGTCCTCCTTTCTGATACCCAAAAGGTCGATTCGCTGGCTGCCGGTGACCTTGACCATCGGCACGTTGTACTTTTCCGCCACGTCGGCGATGCGGCGGAGTTCGGCGGGCGTGGTGACACCGCCACGCATACGGGGCACGACGCTGAATGTGCCGTCCTTTTGAATGTTGGCGTGGACCCGATCGTTGATAAAACGGGCCGACCTGTCTTCCTGGTGGCCGCCGCACCAGATCACGTCGACGAGATAGCTGATGGCGGGCTTGCACACCTCGCAGCCAATGCTGTTGCCGTAGATATCGAGCACGTCCTGAACGCTCTTGAGTTGCTGGGTGCGAATCATCTCGCGAAGCTGGTCCTGGCTGAACGCCACGCAGTCGCACAACGCTTTGACCTTGTCTTCGGCGAACCCGGGAACGACGGCTTGAAGCAGCGACTTGCACAGTTGCCCGCAACTGCCGCAGCCGGATGATGCCCGAGTACGGTCCTTGAGTTGCGCCATGCTGCAGACGCCGTGTTCGTGAACGGCTTGAATGATGGCTCCCTTGGTGACGCCGAGGCAGCCGCAGACGGTCTCAGAGTCGGCCATCTGCGCAACGTCGAAACCAGAGTCGGCGGCAGGCGGCGGAGTGAGAAGATAGCGGCGGTCCTTGGCGAGGTCCTTCTTTGTGCGGATCCAGTCGAAGTAGCGATGGTCATCGGAGGCATCGCCGACAAGGATGGCGCCGATGAGGCGGTCTTCCTGGAGGATCAGTTTCTTGTAAATGCCTAGCGCCGGATCTTCGTAACGGATGGACTGTGCGCCAGGTTTGGAGTCGTCGCATTCGCCGGCCGAAAAGACATCGACACCCATGATCTTGAGTTTGGCCGCCGGGGCGCTGGCCTCGAACGCTGCACCGCGGTTGCCGGTGATGGCGGCCGCCAGAACCTTGCCCTGCTCGAACAGGGGAGCCACCAGGCCGAAGATCTGGCCCCGGTGCTCGGTGCATTCACCAACGGCGAAAATGCGTGGGTCGGACGTTTCCAGATGGTCGTTGACAACGATGCCGCGGTCAACCTGAAGGCCGGCCTGTTTTGCGAGGCTCACGTTGGGACGGATGCCGGCGGCAATGACAACCAGGTTGGCTTCGATCTCGGAGCCGTCGTGGAAGCGCAGGCCTTCGACATGGCTGCCGCCGAGGATGGCCTGAGTGTAACGGCCGGTGAGCACGTTGATGCCAAGAGCGTTCATCTTGCGCGTGAGATAGGAGCCGCCGGTGGCGTCAAGTTGGCGCTCCATGAGGTGACCGGCCAGGTGGACAACAGTGACATCACAGCCGCGCACCTGCAGACCACGCGCGGCCTCAAGGCCCAGGAGTCCGCCGCCGATGACGACGGCCTTGATTCCCTGCCCGCTCAGGGCGACCAGTTGACGCGTGTCATCCATCGTGCGCCAGACAAAGACACCGCCTTTGCCGATTCCGGAAATGGGCGGCACGAAGGCGCTTGAGCCGGTGGCTATGATCAGCTTGTCGTAGGGTGTAACGGAACCGCCGGCACCCGTGACGGTCCTGGCCAGACGGTCAATGGCTTCGACGCGAACCCCGAGTCTGGCGCGAATGCCGTGCCTGCGGTACCAGTCGATGTCATTGAGAACTATGTCTTCGAACTCCTTCTCGCCGGCGAGAACGGAGGAGAGGAGAATGCGGTTGTAGTTGACGTGGGTTTCGTCGCCGAAGATCGTGATATCAAAGGCGGTGGTGTGTTTCAGAATCTGATCGACGCAGGCCACTCCGGCCATGCCGTTGCCGATCACCACGAGGCGTTCGCGCGCTTCGCTCATGCCGCCACCTCGCCCGAGAACTGCTTGGAGTGGTGTTCAAGGAACCGGATGACGTCGCCGCGGAGACGCATGTATTCCGGATTCCCGGCGGCCATGCGGCGTTCACGGGGACGCGGCAGAGTGATCGCGAGGTCGAGGCCCACGCGGGCTTCCGGGCCGTCGGTCATGAGCACGATCCGGTCCGAGAGGTAGAGGGCTTCGTCGATGTCGTGTGTGACGAGCATGACAGTGCGGCGGTCCTTTTCCCAAAGTTCAAGAACGAGGTCCTGTAGTTCGAAACGGGTCATGGAGTCGAGCATGCCAAAGGGCTCGTCGAGCAGGAGAAACCGGGGCTCGAGTGACAGTGCCCGGGCAATGGCGATGCGCTGTTGCGTGCCCTGTGAGAGCTCGGCTGGCCACTGGGAAGCGAACTCGCCGACGCCGGTCAGGCTCAGGTACCTCATCGCAAGGTCGCGCTGCTGCCGGCCGGTGAGCGCGGAATGCACCTGGCGGACGGCCAGGGCAACGTTTTCAAGCGCGGTCATCCAGGGCAGCAGCGAGGGCGACTGGAATACGACGCCTCGCTCAAGCCCGGGCGTGGTCACTTCGGTCCCGTCGATGACGACGCCGCCAAACGTGGCTTGCTGCAGTCCGGCGACGATTGACAATACGGTCGACTTGCCGCAGCCGGAATGGCCGAGGAGTGAGACGAACTCGCCGGGCTGAACTTTGATACTGAAATCTTTCACCGCAACGTGTTTTCCGGTTGGAGTGGTGAACTCCTTGGTGAGTGAAGTGATCTCGAGGGGTCGAATGATCATTGCCGTCATGCCTCCACCGGAACGTTTGACTTGGACACGCCGCGGCTGAAAGCGGCATTTGTCGGGGCGCCGAAGCGCGGTCGCGAACCCGCGGCAAGAAACCCGGCGAGCCGGCCGCGGATTCTGACGGCCTGCTCATCGTGGAACAACAGATCCGTGGCGCGTGGCCTGGGGAGGTCGATGGGCACCGCTGGGCTGAGTGAGGCGGATGGCCCGCGGCTAAGGGTGAGTATCCGGTCCGAAAGGAGGATCGCCTCGTCCACATTGTTCGTGATCATCAGCGCCGTGACGGGGCGTCCGGCTTCCGAGCACATGCGGGCGAGTTCCTGCTGAAGAGTAGCTCGGGTGAGCGCGTCCAGGGCACCGAAGGGCTCATCGAGGAACATGACGCGCGGTTCGACCGCGAAGGCACGCGCAATGGCCACCCGCTGCCTCATGCCGCCGGAGAGTTGACTGGGGCGCCTGGCCAGCGCGCCGCCGAGTCCAACCATCTTGAGATACCGTTCCGAGTGCTCGTCCTGCCGCGCGCGGCTGTAGGACGGGAATGCCGCTTCGACCGCGAGGCGCACGTTTTCCAGGGCGGACAGCCAAGGGAGCAGGGAATAGTTCTGGAAGACAATGGCTGCCTGGGAAGAAAAGCCCGTCACGGACTCACCGGCCATGGTGACCTGGCCGCACCCGGGCTCAAGGAGTCCTGAGACGATCTTCAGGAGTGTGGTCTTGCCGGACGCCGACGCGCCGACGATGGAGACGAACTCGCCTTCCTCCATCGAGAAGTTCACGCCGGCGAGCACTTCGCGAGCGCCGAAGCTCTTGCCGACATCGTGCATTTCAATGAATGGCATGAATCAGTCCTTGCTTCGCCTAATTGGCCCGGAGGCGTGCCTCGGCCATTCCCATCAGACGGTCCAGTGTGAAGCCCACGACGCCGATGATGACAATGCAAAGCAGGATGTGAGAGTAGATCAGGCTGTTGTATTCCTGCCATGCCACAGAAAGCCGCCGACACCAGGTGTGCCGGTTAGCATTTCCGCAGCGACGATTACAAGCCAGGCCAAGCCGAGGCTGAGACGATAGCCGGTAAACATGAACGGCAGCGTGGCAGGCAGCCACACCTTGGTAAGCCGCTTCCACGCCGACAGGCGAAGCACCCTGGCGACGTTGTGATAGTCCTGCGGCATGGCCCGCACACCCTGCATCGTGTTGATGACGGTGGGCCACATTGAGCACAGCGCGATGGTGAACAGCGCGGCTGGTTCGGACTGGCGGAAGAGAACAAGACCCAAAGGGAGCCAGGCGAGCGGTGAGATGGGCCGCAGCACCTGGATGGTGGGATCGAACATCTTGTAGAAGAGGTTCGAAGCGCCGAGGAGGAAGCCGAGCGGCGTGCCTATGAGAACAGCGAGCAGAAAGCCTTTGGCTACCCGGAACAGGCTGTAGCCAGCCATGCGCAGGATGCCCTGATCCATTTCGCCCCTTTTGTCGAAGGGCTGCAGCACGTAGACTTTACTTTCCTCCCAGGTCTTCAGGGGCGAAGGAAGGTCCTTGGCTACCGTCTGGCTGAGGGTGGCCCAAAGAAGCATCACGAGTGTGACGCCTACAAGGGCAAGAACCATGTTGGCCGCGATTTTCTTCATACCGGGTTTTCCTCGTTCCCTGCCCTACTGGGCAATTGAGTGGATGGCGAAGCTTTTCGCGTAGCGTTCCGGATCCTTTGGATCGAAGACGCTGTCGGCGAGCTTCGCTGGCTGCATGTCGGCCGCGGGGGCCTTGACTCCCAGTTCCTTCATGGCTTCGATGTAGACGTCCGGACGCATCACCTTGCCGGCGATCTGCCTGTAGGCGGGCGCGGATTTCACCATCCCCCAGCGGCGGAACTGCGACAGCCACCACATTCCGTAGGTAGCGCTGGGGAAGTTGCAATTGCGCTGGGAGAAGATCATGTAGTGCGGATCCTTCTCTTTCACGCCGTTGCCGTAGTCGTAGTTGCCCATCAGGCGGTCAAGGATGATGTCCTTGGGGCAGTTGATGTACGCCGGGCGCGAAATGACCTCGGCTGCATGCGGACGGTTCTCCATCTTGTCCAGGTATTCGCTCGACAGGTGCAGTGCCTTGAGCACGGCCTTCACGGTTTTCGGATTCCTCGCGGCAAACTCGTCGGTGAAGGCACAGACTTTCTCCGGATGGTCCGGCCAGATCTTTTGCGTCGAGATGACGGTATAGCCAACTCTGTCGGAAATGGCGCGCAGGTTCCATGGTTCACCGACGCAGTAGCCATCCATCTTGCCGACTTTCATGTTGGCCACCATCTGGGGCGGTGGAATCGTGACGAGGTTGACGTCCTTGTCGGGGTGAACACCACCCGAGGCAAGCCAGTAGCGTATCCACATGGCGTGCGTGCCCGGCGGGAATGTCATGGCGAATGTGAGCGGATCACCCGCCGCCTTGGCCTTGGCCGCGAAGGGCTTGAGATCGCCGGCAGTCTTCACCATTCCCTTGAACTTGTTCGCCAGCGTGATGCCCTGGCCGTTGCGGTTCAACATCCACGGGATGACCATGGGTTTGACCGGCGAGCCCAATAGCCCCATCGTGGAGGCAAAAGGCATGCCAATCAACATGTGCGTGGCATGGTTTTCGCCGAGCGTCAGTTTATCGCGGATGACTGCCCAGGAGGCTTCCTTGGAGATGGTGGAGTTGACTCCGAACTTCCTGAAGTAGCCCAGTTCATGGGCCATCACGATTGGCGCGTTGTCGGTGAGGGCGATGATGCCGATCCGCACGTTCGGCGACTCGGGAGCATCGCCGGCGTACACCCCGCCTGCCCAACCCGCCGGCAAGCCGGCCAGCAGGGTCCTGAGCGCGGACCGCCGCGAAGCGTGAGGAGTTTCGAGTGCCGTCTTAGTCTGTTCCATGAAGTGTGTTCCCTTGTTTCCGTGCTGAGCGTTCAACACGAACAGCACATTGTTTGAAGTTCGGTTCTCTCGAGATGGGGTCAAACGCATCCTGGGTGACCTCATTCCCGTTGGTCTCGAAAAAATGAAAGGGCATGAAGACCTGGCCCGGAGCGGTGATCTCCGTGACGCGCAGTTCCACATCGCGGACGCGGCCGCGGCGCGAGACGATGTCGACCCGGTCGTGCGAGCTGAGCGTGAGGGCTCGTGCGTCGGAGGAGTTCATTTCAAGCCACGCATTCGGCGCCATGCGTTCGAGGATGGCGACCTGCGCTGTCTTGGTTCGTGTATGCCAGTGCTCAACCGTACGGCCCGTGTTGAGAATCATGGGAAACACATCGTCCGGCTGATCCGGGAACGGTTCGCAATCAACGGTAAACAGGCGGGCACGGCCGTCTTCGAACTGGAACCGGGCGGTGGAGTAGAGCCGGGAGGCCGGACTGCCATGGAAGCCGTCGGAGTAGGGCCACTGGAGGCCCCCTTCGGCTTCGATGGTTTCGTACGTCATTCCTGAGTAGTCGCAGAGGCGGCCCCGAGATACCCGGCGCCATTCATTGAAGGCGTCGACCGGTTTGAACCAGCCCGGAAACAGCTCGTCGCGGCGGCCGAGGCGGTCCGCGACCGCCAGGAAGATGTCAAAGTCGGACCTGGCTTCGCCGGGAGGTGGTACGGCGGAATTGACCTTGCCGGCACGGCGCTCGGAGTTTGTGAAAGTACCTTCCTTCTCGCCCCAGATGGCCGCAGGCAGAACGAGGTGGGCGTACTCGGAAGTGGGCGTGGGGTGAAAGCCGTCCTGGACTACAAGGAAATCGAGGGAGCGAAAGGCGCGGCGCAATTGCTCCTGGTTGGGGTAAGACACCGCTGGATTGGTGGCGATGATCCACATCGCTCGCACTTCGCCGTCCGCGGCGGCGTTGATGATATCGGGATATGCAAGCCCCCGCGCGTCCGGGATGCGGGCTGGTTCGATACCCCACAGCGCGGCGAGTTCCTCGCGATCCTCTTTCTTCTCGAACTTGCGATATCCCGGAAGGCTGGAGGTGAAGCCGGCTTCGCGCGTCCCCATGGCGTTGCACTGTCCGGTGATCGAGAATGGCGATGCGCCGGGGCGGCCGATGTGGCCTGTCAGCAGAGAGAGGTTGGCGATGGCGCTAACCGTTTCGGCGCCCTGCGTTGAATGATTGACACCCATTGTCCAGGCGATCATGCCGGCACGGGCGCGGCCGTAGCGGCGGGCGACATCGGCAATCGTTTCCGCGGACAAACCCGTGAGTGCGGCGGCGCGCTCCACCGGGTACCGGGCGAGGATGAAGCTGCGAAGTTCTTCGAGGCCATTGGCGTGGGCAGCGGCGAAGTCTTCGCGAACCAGACCTTCGCGGAACAGAACGTGGGCCATGCCGTTGAGCAGCGCGATATCCGACCGCGGCTTGAGAGGCAGATGAAGGCTGGCCATCATCGCGGTCTTGGTGACGCGAGGATCCGCCACGATCAGAAAACCGGCCTTGTTCGCTTCAACGTGCTGACACAGAATTGGGTGGTTATCGGCGATGTTGGCACCGATGAGGAGCGTGACATCAGCGACGCGAAAGTCTTCGTAGGCGCCTGGAGGGCCATCGCTTCCGAAGGAGCGTTTGTAACCGGAAACGGCACTGGCCATGCAGAGCGTGGTATTGCCGCAATAGTTGCGGGTACCAAAACCGAGTTGAATGAGCTTGCCGAGTGCGTAGAACTCTTCGGTAAGAAGCTGGCCGGTGCTGATGACTCCGAGCGCCCCCGGGCCGTTTTGCTTCTGGACAGCCGTGAAGCGGTCGACGAGGGTGCCGATTGCTTCATCCCAGCCCACGTGGGCCAGTTTCCCCCCACGCCCACGCAGGAGAGGGTACTTTGCGCGGTTGGGAGCGCTTATCATCTGGTGCTCGGACAGGCCCTTGGGGCAGAGCTTACCCAGACTCACCGGATGCTTGTCCCAGCCCTTGACCGCAACGATCTCGCGGCCGCGCACACCGAGTTCCAACCCACAGCCGACAGAGCAGTAACCGCAGGTGGACTTTACCCAACGTTCCGCACTTCGCCGCGCCGATGTGTAGCCCAACACCGGATCGTCGCGATATGCGTAGCTGTCGCCAAGGGTATCGAAACCGAGGATACGGGCCAACGATTTCATGCGGGCACCTCGCCGCCGGGTTTCAGGAATGTGGATGCCATGCTACGAGGTACCGCCGAGACGAAGAAGACATACCGGCCCATAACCTCGCTGGCCAAAGCAAGAACCAGTGAGGCGAGGGAGTCCAGCGGCAGCGCAAACAAGGCGGCCAGGCCGAGGTAGAAATGCCAACGCCCGCCCGCGGCAATGGACGCCGAGGCCCGCAGTTCCGGAGACTCCGACGCAGCCATCGACTGTGTTTCGCGCCACCGTAGCGCGAGGGCGGCAACCGAGGCAAACCCGGCAGGAACAGCCAGTCCCGGCATCGCGCGAAGACCTGTCACCAGAGCCGTCAGAAAGAAAGCTGCGAGCGTCGCTGGCCTGTTCCAGGATGGCCGCGCGGGAACCATGTAAATTCGCGCGGAGACCGCCACGGCGGCAAAACCGACGACAACCGTTGCCGCGCCGGCCCACACCCTTTCCGGACGGCCAAAATACATCGCAAGAGCGTACAGCGCAGCCAGACCGGCGAAAAGCGACATGGCAAGAATCTCGCGGCTGACCCACGATGTCTTCCAACCCTGGATCGCTCGCCAGGCAAACGCCGGCCGGCCCAGGTGCAGAGGGGCTGCAGCCAGCGCGAGTTTGGCCGCCAAGAGCGGCACAAGGGCCGACCATGCCGGGAGCGCAGCGCCGGAAAACTCAAGCAGCCAGATGGTGAAGAACGCGCCAGCGGCAAACTGCGTGGCTACCAGGAATCCAACCAGGGACCAGTGCGGTTGACCCCTGGTTGCCCGCCAATCGTCCACCCGGTCTGCGTTGAGATTCGCGGGCAGCGTAATGCGCGTCGTGGACAAACTATCTCTTGCCGGGGGCATACCGGGTGAGTTCGCCGCGGAGTAGTCCTGCCGCCACTCCGCCTGATCAACGATTTCAATCGTGATGGCTCCCTCGGGACAGGCGTTCACGCAGGCCGGCTCGCCGCCCGCATTCAGGCGTTTGTGGCACATGTCGCACTTACCGACAACGCCGCGTTCAGCGTTGAATTGGGGCACGCCGTAGGAACAATTCCAGGTGCAGTACTGGCAGCCGATGCACTGATCGGGATCGTGATCGACAATGCCGGTGGCACTATCCTTGGTGTAGGCTTCGACCGGGCAACCTATCAGACAGGAAGGCTCCAGGCAATGGTTGCAGCCCATCGAAAGGTGCCAGCGCTGCGCCGCCGGATAAATCCCACCCTCGAGTTCTCCCACGCGGCGCCAGTTCAGATGCGCTGGATTTCCGTTCTGCTCATTGCAGGCCACCACGCAGCACCTGCAACCGATGCACTTTGTCATGTCAAAGTGAAAGCGGTACTGTTCACCGGAGTTGGGACGCCGTGCGGGAACCAGCGCAGGGGAACCCTTTGTCAGCAAGGTGAATGAGTGGTTGCCGGCGTTGGCCAGCAGTGGAAGTTCAACGGCCATCGCGAGGCTCCCGGGTAGAGGCCAACCGTGTTGATCTTAAAGAGGGCAAGAACGGACCGCTCCTCCCTGTGCCGGCAAGATACACTTTTCCCGTGATCCTTTCAGGCTCCGGAACGAAGCCAGTTCAGTGGTGTCAGGGCAATCCCAGTTCGCCGGCACACACTGCGGGCGGTGAGGGTTGCTCGCTATTCGCGACTGGGTGAGTGCTCTACCGAGAGCGGTAGGACGGAGGAGGTACGGGCTCCAATCCTCGGATTGTCACCGGCGGAAACCCGTTCGTTCCCGAGGTGAGCTCGCACTTTCAGTATGGCCGAACCCGGGGGGTGCTGTAAAGGCCACAGCCGAACCGAAAAATTTATGAGGGTCATCAATGTTGCACACTCACCGCAGCCATGATTGTTGTGTTGTTCAAGCCCGAGTGATGGCGCCTTGTTCTTCCTCGGGTCCGGCCTTGCCGGTGGCCCGTGGGGGCTCTGGTAGCCTGATAGTGATGATTCGGCTGATTGCCGTGCTGGCGATGTTTGTGGCGCCGGTGACGGTTTGCGCGGAGACTTTTCTGATTCTTCCCCTGGCGAACCGGACCAGCGCGGCCAGTCTGGATTGGATTGGAGAGAGCGCGGCGGAGGCGTTGCGTGAGGCGCTGGCGCAGGAGGGGTTGCTGGCGATTGACCGCGAGGACCGGATTGAGGCGTTCCGGCGGCTGTCGTTGCGGCAGACGGCGCTGTTAACGCAGGCATCGGTGATCAAGGCGGGGGAGATGCTGGACGCCGATGTGGTGGTGCATGGGGGGTTCGAGTTGACGCCTGGGCCGGCGGGGGCGGCGTCGAAGGGGTCGATCCGGTTGTCGGCGGCGGTGCTGGATCTGAAGCGGATGCGGCGCGGCCGGGAGTTTGAAGCAGCGGGACCGATTGAAGATCTGGCGGGGTTGCAGCGGCAACTGGCATGGCAGGCGCTGGGTACAGTGGCAAAGAACAAACTGCCGAGTGAGGCTGCGTTCCGCGCCAAGTGGCCGGATGTGCGGCTGGACGCGATGGAGAGCTACATTCGCGGGCTTTCGGCGGTGTCGCCGGAGCAGCGGCACTTGTTGTGGACGCAGGCCGCCCGGCTGGACGAGAGCTATTCGCAGCCATGCTTTCAGATTGGCCGTTACTATGCCGGCCGGGGCAGTTACCGGGAGGCGGTTCAGTGGCTGGGCCGTGTGCCCGCGGGGGCTCCGAACTATCGCGAAGCGGCGTTCCATTTGGGTGTGGCACGGTATCATCTGGGGGAGTTTGCCGCGGCGGCGGAAGCGTTTGAGGTGGTAGCGCGCGAGGTGCCACTGAACGAAGTGCTGAACAATCTGGCGGCGGCCCAGTCGCGGCGGGGGCAGGCGGAGGCGCTGGACAACTTCCAGAAGGCACTGGAGGGGGATGACGGGGATCCGGACTATCACTTCAACGTGGGCTATGCGTTGTGGCGGCGGGGCGACTTTGCGGGGGCGGCGAACAGCTTCCGGGCGGCGTTGGACAGGAATCCGGCGGATCAGGAGGCGACACTGCTGCTGGGACGTTGTTTGAAGCAGACCAAGCCTCGGCCGGGTGACCCGCGGAGTGAGGGCCTGGAGCGGATCAAGAAGCGGTATGCGGAGATGGCCTACCTTCAATTGAAGGCCTTGGTGACGCCTGGCCCGGGGGCTACGGGGCGCGCTCAATGAGAGGGTGACCGGGTGCCTGATCGCGCTGCCAGAAGGGCGACTGGGGCCAGCGCACTTCGCGACGGTGACAGCTTACGCTCTTGCCTTTAGCCGGTGCAGGAGGCCGGCGGCGATTCCGGCAGCACCGAGGAGCCAGGTGGAAGGTTCCGGCACCACTTCCAGATCAACGTTCGAGATATCGGTGTACTGGTATCCCCCGCGGGCCCCGGCGGTGAAGCCCAGGTAGGCGCCCTGGCCCTGGTGGAGGCTGAGAAGTGAGCGCAGGTCGACGGTAAGATCGATGATTTGACGGCCGTCGAGGTGGAGGCGCAGGCGCTGATCCTGATAGATGATGCGGGCCAGGTGGAGTGCGCCGTCGTTGAGGAACGGCAGGCCGTCCGCGACCATCGCCAGAGCCGCGTCCGTGGTGCAGGGGACGCCGGGGAGATCGGTGTAGGCGCCCGGTGCATTGGTGTATCGGCCCCCGCTGCAACGGTGATGGGGAAGGTTACCTTGCAAGCCTCGCGACTGGACGGCGATGTGGTTGCCGTTGGGATCGCTGTACCAGGGCTGATTCATGTGGGTATCGAACTCAACGGCAAGGCTGTTTTCGATGTACATGTAACCGAGGCCCCCGGCTCCGAGCCCGAGGGCGGAGGCACCCGCGGCGGCGTTGTGAACGACAAAGGCGAATCCGTCGCTGCCATCGGGCCCGAGGGGGTCCATGTCGGGTCCGATGCCACCCCACATGCGGAAGTTGAATGAGCCCACATTTCCGTTTTGAGCCGCGCGTGCGAATCTCCTGGATGCTCGTCCGCATCAATATCGATAGGGGTTTGAAGGCAGCGAAGACCCCTGCGGAGGACAGCACCCAATGGGTGACAAACAAAACCAGCCCTTTCAGCTCTCGTTCAACGGCCTTCTCAAGATCGACTTCCAGGGATCGCGCGTTACTTCCGATGGTGGTCTGATCCTGGTGCGTGAGTTGGATGAACGGCTGGGCTTCGGTGCTCTCATTGCCCAACACCTGACTGACTCACGGCGCGGCAAGAATACCCAGCTTCCGCTGGCGGACCTACTGCGCCAGTCCGTCTACAGCCGGATTGCCGGCTACGAGGATGTCAACGATGCCGAGCGGCTCTCGCAGGATCCAACCTTCCGGCTGA
>Ga0194132_10006573_pt1 | contig 17948 bp, 17 predicted proteins | sample TA2KigOf80mmetaG_FD_148612 | JGI IMG/M metagenome (GOLD analysis project Ga0194132, IMG submission 148612) | Freshwater microbial communities from Lake Tanganyika, Tanzania - TA2015054 Kigoma Offshore 80m | ecosystem: Environmental > Aquatic > Freshwater > Lake | place: Tanzania: Lake...
GCCACCGGAACGTGGGCCACCGCGGAAGCCGCCGCCGGGCGCCCCGCCGCTACCGGCGGGCCGTGTGTCGCGAGGGCGGCCAGCAGGCGAGGGCCTGGCCGCAGGCGCGCCGGTCGGTTTGATGGTGACGCGGCGCTCGTTGCCATCGCCGACGCTTTCGGTGATGACCTTCTTGTTCTCGGCAAGGGTCATGTGAATGATGCGGCGGTCGGCGGGCGACATGGGCTCCAGCGTCACGGTGCGGCCGGACTGCACGGCGCGCTCGGCCATGCGCTGCGCCATGGCGCGGAGCTGGCTCTGACGCCGCTGGCGGTATTGCTCGACGTCGAGCACGACGCGGGCGTTCTCGCCGCCTTGGCGGTTGAGCGACATATTGACGAGGAACTGGAACGATTGGAGCGTTTCGCCGCGGCGTCCGATGAGGAGGCCCGCGTCGGCGCCTTCGATCTCGATGACGGGAGGGTCGTCCGGGCCGGCGCCGCTGGCGCTGATGGTCGCCGTGGCGTCGACGCCGAGCAGGCCAAGGAACTTGTTGACGAGGCCGAGGCCGGCGGTCGCGACGTTGGCGTCGCCCGCTGCGGCGGCGGAGAGCCGCGTGACGCGCACCTTGGCGGGCTCGGCGCCAATGCCAAGGATGCCCGTGCGGCCCTTGCTAAGGACGTCGACCGCGACTTCGGCGCGATCGGCGCCGAGCTCCAGAAGCGCGATCTCGATCGCTTCCTCCACGGTCCTGCCCGTTCGGACGAGGCTGGGCTGTTCCATTGCCGCTCGACTCCTTGACCGGTGCGGGTGCCGCGAGCGACGGAGCAAGCCCTGCAGCAGCCGGGCTGCTCGACCGCAGGCCACCCCAACCGGTGACGAAATACTGAATCACGATTCCGATGATGTTCGAAACCACCCAGTAGACCAGGACGCCGGTCGGGAAGAAGAGGCCAAAGCCGCCGAACATCAGGGGCATCATCACCGTCATCATCTGCTGCTGACTGGCCTGCGCGGGGTCGGTCGTCTTCACCACCGTCATCTTTTGCTGAACGTACATGGCGGCGGCCGAGACGGCGACGAGGAACAGGGCCAGGACGTTCAACGAGCGCATGGGCTCGAGGCCAAGGTCCATGCCGAGGAAGTGGCGGTTGACGGGGATGACCTCGTTGAGCATCGGTAGCCAGGAATAGAGCTTGGTGCCAAGCTCGGCCATGCGCTCGGGCGTGGTGGGCAACACGTTCTGGACCGCCCAAAACAGGCCGATGAGGATGGGCATTTGGATGACCATGGGGCCAAGGCAGCCGATGGGGTTGACGCCCATCTCCTTGTAGAGCCGCATGGTCTCTTGGCCCTTTTTCTGCGGGTCGTTCTTGTACCGCTCGCTGATCTCGCGCATGCGGGGTTGGAGCTGCTGCATCTTCTGGGTCTGACGCAGCTGGCGGAGCGTGAGGGGATAGGTGATGCCGCGCGCAAGCAGCGTGAACGCGACGATGGCGAGGCCCAGGTTGTTGAACAGCAACACGTAGAGCAACAGCAACGTGTTGGTGAGCGGGCGTATGACGGCTTCGTTCCAGATCAGGCCGAGGAATTCCACGTTCGTCCTTTACCTATGACTCCAACTTGCGTTCCCACACCAGCTGGAGGCTGGGCACCTGCACCGCTCGCACGTAGTTGTCCAGCGAGTGGATGTAGACCACGTCGCCCGCCGAAGCGAGCGGCGCCCGCACGTCCGATCCGATGCGGCGGGTGCCGGTGACGGCGCCGGTGGCGGAATCCAAGACTACGACAGATCGGGCGTCCATGCCTAATACCAGGAGGTTACCGGCGAGCGCGGGCGCGGCGAAGATGGGGATGCCGTCGCCGTTGGCCAGGTAGGTCCATGCCACGCGCCGCTCGGCGATGTGCCATGCGCGCACCACTCCATCGATGGTGGGCGCGTAGATGAACGTGCCGTCGGTGGCGGGAGTGGCCCAAAACCAACTGCCGGCGTTGAACAGCTCCGTCGCCTGCCCGTTCGCGGCGTCGATCTCGTGGAACTTGCGATCGAACGAGCCGGCGTAGACCTTTCCGTTCAGCACGAGCGGGGTCGCCATCACGGCGCCGCCCAGCTTCGCGGGCGCGGGCCAAGCGGAAGAGCAGTTGTCGACGCGGACCGCGTGAACGTTGCCTCCCAGGTCGCCGAAATAGGCGATGCCGTCCACCACAGCGGGAGTCGACCACACCTTGCGGATGGGGTCGGCGCTGGGGTAGCGACAGGCCAGCGCCATCGTCTCCGCCTCGAGGATGTAGAGCCTGCCGTCCTCGACGTCTTCCGCGGCGGCGACGACGAGCTTATCGCCGGCGACGACGGGCGCTCCGGCGATACCCTTGCTCAAGTCGCTGCCTTCGATTTCGAAGCGGCGCCGCTGCGCCATCGTGACCGCGTCGAGTTGGTACACGACGCCCTGATATCCGGCGGCGTAGACGTGGTCGCCGTGGACGGTGGGCGAGCCGTAGAAGGCCGGCTGCGTGGCATTGCGCCCGCCGCGCTCCGCGTCGAAGCGCTGGCGCTCGAAGCCGTTGGCGGCGTCAAGGGCGACGACGCTGCCCTCGCGGGTGCCGACGTAAACGACGCCGTTGGCGACGGTGGGGCCCGACCAGCTTTGCGTGGGAGCCGTGGCATTGGTGCCACAGGCCGAGAGGGCGAGCGCGGCGATGCCCAACAGCACCACCACGAGAAGGCCGCGCGAACGAGATTGCTGCACCGTGCTGTGTCCTTGCCTAACCCCCGCCAAGCGGGGGAGCTGGTTATGCGTGTTTCAATGCGTCGGGTACGGGATCGTAGCCTCGGCCACTGAACGGGGTACAGCGGGCAAGGCGCTTGATGGTGAGCCATCCGCCGCGAAGGAGGCCATGCAGGACGATTGCCTCTTGCGCGTAGTGTGAGCACGTCGGCTGGTAGCGACACGCGCCGGGCCAGTAGGGCGAGACGGCATGTTGATACCAGGCGATGGCCCGCACGACGAGTCGACTCACGACACCCCTTCCACCGTTACTTCGGCCGCCGGCTCGGCCAGCAGGCCGGCACGCCGCTCCAAGTCGCGCATGGCGGCGCGCAAATCGTCGAACGCGGCGCCCGCCGCCCGCGACCGTGCTATGAAGAGCAGGTCCCAGCCGGGTTTGACGGGCGTGCGGCGCGCCACTTCTCGCATTCTGCGGCGGAGGCGGTTGCGCGCCACCGCTTGCTTCGCGACGCTCCGTCCAACGATGAACCCAAACCGCGCATGCGGCAGGCCGTTGGGGGTGAAGCGCAAAACGACCAGTAGATGCGTGCGGGAGTTGCCGCGCTCGCGGAGGGCCTGGAACTCGCTCGGACGCCGCAACCGTTGCTCGCGCGATAGGCCTTCGCCAGCGCGCGGGGGTGCAGCCTTGGCTACAGAGCGAGCCGAACCCGTCCCTTGAACCGGCGTCGGCTCAGAACCGTGCGTCCACCCGGTGTCGCCATGCGGGCCCGGAACCCGTGCACGCTCACTCGACGTCCCTTTTTCGGTTGCCACGTTCGCTTCGGCACAGCCGATGATTCCCCTTTTCCCGGGCAGTTGCCCGATTGGTGAGTATAATGGCGGCCCTGGGGTGTGTCAAACCACGCGCCCGAACACGAAGCCATTCCAGCCCATTCATGGACCGCAACGGAACACTGCCGATGTCACCGCCCAACGAGCCCGCCGCGCGCATGCGGCGGCACCGCCCACCGGTCGAGCGCGTCGATGTGCTGCTGACCGAGCGCGGCATGGCCGAGACGCGCGCGAAGGCGCAGGCGCTCGTGCGGGCCGGGCGCGTGTTCTCCGGCGAGCAACGCGTGGACACGGTGGCGCGGCGCCTGCCGGCCGACGCGCCGCTGCGCGTGGGGCTGGGGCCCCGCTTCGTGAGCCGCGGCGGCGAGAAGATGGCGGGCGCGCTGGATGCCCTGGGGCTGGCGACGAATGGCATGGTGGCGCTCGACCTTGGAGCATCCACCGGCGGATTCACTGACTGTTTGCTGCAACGCGGCGCGGCCCGCGTGTATGCCGTTGACGTGGGCCGGGGCCAGCTCGACGCCCGGCTCCGCGGCGACCCGCGCGTCGTCGTGATGGAGCGCGTGAACGCTCGCGAGGGCTTCGACTTGCCAGAGCCGATGGACCTGCTGGTGGCCGATGTTTCCTTCATCTCCCTCCACCTGGTGCTGAGGCCGGCGCTACGCCATTTGCGGCCGGGGGCCCACCTCTTGGTGCTGGTGAAGCCTCAATTCGAGGCGGGGAAGAAACAGGTGGGCGCTGGCGGCATCGTGGCCGATCCGCGCATCCACGCGCAGGTCGTGGGCGACTTTTGCCTGTGGGCGATCGCCCGGGGCCTCCGCGTCGGCGGCGTGCGGCCCTCGGTCATCGAGGGCGGCTCCGGCAACCAAGAGTATTTCGTGCTGCTGCGAAAGGCGGGCGGCGCCGCGTAGCCGCGTCCCGCGCGGCTGGCATGCGAGCGCGCCACCATTGGCATCGTCCGATTGCATGCTACAATGAACGTGCTGCTCATCCCGAGTCACCGATGAAGGACGGCGCGTTGGCATCCAAGAGCCTCCTGGCAATGCATGCCCGGTCCGCTCCGCGCGAAGCCTGCGGAGTGATCGGGATATACCTGCCCAACTCCGACCCGTCCCGACCCGACGCCGCCATGGCCGCCTATCATGGCCTGTTCGCATTGCAGCACCGCGGCCAGGAGAGCGCGGGCATCGCTGCCGGCGACGGTCGCACGCTTCGCAACTTCACGCACATGGGGCTCGTCTCGCAGGCATTCCGCAAGGAAGACCTTGATGCCCTGCGCGGCCACATCGCCATCGGCCACACGCGCTATTCCACCACCGGATCGAGCAAGCTGGCGAATGCCCAACCCATCGTGTCGAAGGGCCCGGACGTGGAGTTGGCGCTGGGCCACAACGGCAACATCATCAACGCCGCCGAACTGCGCGACCGGCTGAAGGCCGAGTGGGACATTACCTGCACGGCGAGCACCGACTCCGAGCCGATCGCGCACCTGCTATCTCACGCGCCGGGCCGCACCTGGGGCGAGCGGTCCGCATACCTCATGCGCATGCTGAAGGGCGCGTACTCGCTGGTCGTCGCGACGAAGGACACGCTGATCGCCATACGCGATCCGTTGGGCGTGCGGCCCATGTGCCTGGGGCGGCTGTACGGTGGCTGGGCCATCGCCTCGGAAAGCGCCGCGCTCGACCACATGGGCGCGCAGTTCGTGCGCGAGGTCGAGGCCGGCGAAACGATCGTGATCGACCGCAACGGCCTCACGAGCATCCCGTCGCCCGTGAAGACGTCCAGGACTGCCCATTGCGTGTTCGAGCACATCTACTTCGCGCGCCCCGACTCGATACTCGACGGCCAGCTGACCTACGTGTCGCGCCAGGCGATGGGCCGGCTCCTCGCCCAGGAGCATCCCGCCGAGGCCGACATCGTGATACCGGTGCCCGATTCCGCGAACACGGCGGCGGTCGGCTATGCCCAGGCGTTGGGCATCCCTTACGGCTACGGACTGATGAAGAACCGCTACGTCGGCCGGACGTTCATCGAGCCGGACCAGCGCTTCCGCGACCTGGGCGTGCGAAACAAGTTCAACACGATGCCCGAGGTGTTGAGCGGCAAGCGCGTGGTGGTGGTGGACGACAGCATCGTGCGCGGCACCACGACGCCGCATATCGTGGCGCTGCTGCGCCGGGCGGGCGCGGTCGAGGTGCACATGCGCATCTGCGCGCCGCCCATCTTGCACCCCTGCCACTTCGGCGTGGACATGCCGACCAAGGGCGAGTTCATCGCGAACGGCCGGACGATCGAGCAGATACGCGAGAAGATCGGCGCCGACTCACTCGGCTACCTCAGCGTCGCGGGACTGCGCCAGGCCGTGAACTTGGAGGTCGACAGCAGCCGAGGCTTCTGCGAGGCTTGCTTTACCGGCCTATACCCCATGGAAGTGCAGCTCCAACTGGACAAGCTCCACTTGGAGCAGCCCGCGGCGCCAGCCGCCGAATAGGTACCCCAACTCCTCAAGGTCATGGTGCAAGAGCTTGCGGCGCTCCACCTCTCAAACACCCTCGATCGTCACCCTATCCGATCTCGTCGCCCGCCTCTCCAGTAGCGATCAGTCGCGCTTCAACCGCATCTACCGGGTGAGTTCGGCGGAGGGCTACCTGCGCGTGCCACCGCCCATGGAGCAGTGGGTGCGCCAGCAGTTCGGCGCCGTGGAGGCGGTCGAGACGCAGCTCATCACGCGCGTCGACAATCTGGTGACGAGCGAGGGCACCTTGTTCAACAGCGTGCGCGCCCGCCGGCCGGTGCCGACGGCGATGGCCGAGGCGATGGCGGTGACCGCCGCCCTGCAGCACGACGTGTGGGAGCACCCCGAGGCGGTGACCGCCGAGGACACCTTCGGGCGGATCACGAACGAGCACGGTCTGACGGCCGCGAACGTGGCGAAGTACGATTCGCTGCATAGCATCGTCGTGTTCCGCGAGCCGGACCCGCTGGCGTTCACCAAGGACTCGATCGCCGGGCAGATCGACCTGGCGCAGCGTTGGTTCAAGACCGCGAACGCCACCGACGAGGAGGCGCGCTACCCCTACCTGCTGTGGAATTGCCTGTGGCGCGCGGGCGGCTCCGTCGTCCACGGCCACTTCCAGGTCGCGCTGGCGCGGGGACGGCACTACGCGAAGATCGAGCGCCTGCGCCGCGACGCCGAAACGTATCGCGGCAACCACAACGCGCAATACTTCGAGGACGTTTACACCGTGCACAAATCGCTCGGCCTCGCGGTCGAGAAGGGCAAGGTGCGCATCCTGGCGAGCCTGACGCCGTTGAAGGAGCGCGAGATACTGCTGTTCGTTCCGTCGCTGCACCTGGCGGCCGAGGCGCTATTCATGGTGCTGCGCATGTACCGCGACACGCTGAAGGTGCGCTCGTTCAACATGGGCGTTCTGATGCCCCCCTTAACACAAGCGAGCGAGCCGTGGGATGGCTTTCCGACGATTATCCGGCTGATCGACCGCGGTATTCTGGAGGCACGCACCAGCGACATCGGCGGCATGGAACTCTTCGCTCAAAACGTCGTCTCGTCCGACCCGTTCGATGTGGCCAGGGCGCTCCAAGCCGCATTTGGCAAAGGCTAACCAGTGGGGTCAGTCGAAATCGTCATCCCGGTCCTCAATGAAGAGAAGGCCCTGCCCTCGTGCATCGACACGCTGCGGGCGTTCTGCGCGAAGGAGCTTTCGCACTACCGCTGGCACATCCTTGTCGCCGACAACGGCTCGACCGACGCGACGTTGGACATCGCCCGCGGCTACAGCCAGCGCCACCCGGATGAGGTGGGTTATATCCACTTGGAGCAGCGGGGGCGCGGGCGCGCGCTGAAGCGGGCTTGGTCGGAGAGCCCGCGTGACATCCTTACCTACATGGACGTCGACCTATCCACCGGCCTGGACGCCTTTCCGCCGCTGGTGAAGGCGATAGCGGAGGACGGCTACCACATCGCCATCGGCACGCGGCTGGCGAAGGGCGCCAACATCAAGCGCTCGCCGACCCGCGAGGTGCTGTCACGCGGCTACAACTTCATCATCAAGGCGATGTTCCTCACGAAGTTCAGCGACGCTCAGTGCGGATTCAAGGCCATCAGCAAGCCGGCGGCCGAAGTTCTGCTGCCCCACATGGAAGACAATGCTTGGTTCTTCGACACCGAGCTGCTAATCGTGGCCGAGAAGCGCGGCTTCCGCATCGCGGAGGTGCCGGTCAAGTGGATCGAGGACCCGGATACCCGAGTGAAGATCCGCAAGACGGTGACCGACGATCTGAAGGGGCTGTGGCGGCTGCGCCGGGGCGGTCTGCCGAAGGTCGCGCCGCCGGTGGCGGAGCCGCAACGCAAGGCGGCATGACGCGGCCACGCCGCTCCTCGCCCCTCCCCGGTCCTACACCATGTGCGTCCCAAGCGCGAACCCGGTCTCGTTAGCCAGGGCGGCGGCGCTCGTCACCGGCTTCTCGAGGTCGCGAAAGGCGCCGCCATCCACCAAGAAGCGGGCCGCATCGCCGGCGGTGCGCGCCTCGAAGGGGCTGGTCTGCGTGTCGCGAACATCGTTCGCCTCGTACGTGGCGATGTACCAGGCATGCCCCGGCCGGAGCGCGACCTCCTTCACGACGAGCGCATCGTGACGGACGATGCCGAGCCACGCCGCGTCGCCACGGTGCGGCACGACAGCCGCGATGCGCGGCGTGTTGTAGGAGTCCTTCTCGTAGTCGAGGGCGAGCAGGCTCAGCGCGAGCGCGTCGCGTGGGGGCAGGCCGGCGGCGATCTTCTCGGTGATGGGGTCGGTGTGGGAGCCGTTGGCGACGACGGCCCACTTCTGCACCATCCGCACCTCGACGAGGCGCAGCGCGTTGTAGGCGATGTAGGGGTTCTTGCGAAGGTCGTCCTCGGCGCCGGGGCGCGGCATGATGGCGATGGTGCCGTTGAGATCGACGGCCTGGCGGTTGGGGAACGAGCGACTCGACACGCGATAGGCGGCGGCGTTGCGTCCGGCGCTGTTCTGCCCCACCGCCACGATACGGCCGACGTACATCGTCTGCTCCTCCGGAACCGGCCAGATGGGCGCAAGCTTACGCTATTGCCAGACTGGGCGCCGCGTCGAGCGACGCGCCGTGCGCGATGCCACGCATGTAACGGTAGTAGCCGGCCGCGCCGACCATCGAGCCGTTGTCGGTGCACAGGCGCGGCGCGGGGATGAGCACGGGCACTGGCGAGCGGCGGGCACACTCCTCCCGTAGCCGCGCGTTGGCGGATACGCCGCCGCCGAGCACGAGGCCTCGCGCGCCGTGACGCTCCACCGCCTGCACGGCCTTGGTCGCCAGCACGTCGACGACCGCCTCTTGGAAGGCGCCGGCAAGCTGTGCGACCGCTTCGGCGTCCGCGGGCGCGTCGCCGGGGGGGTAGATGCCACGCGCCTGAGCTTCGTGCAGCAGGTGCGTCTTCAGGCCGCTGAAGCTGAAGTCCAGCGAGTCGTGCAACCAGGCGCGCGGCATGGGCTTCTCGCCACGGCGCTGGCCGGCGGACTTCTGAATGGCGGGGCCGCCGGGGAAGCCAAGGCCGAGGATGCGCGCGGCCTTGTCGAACGCCTCGCCGGAAGCGTCGTCGCGGGTGCGACCGACGAGCTGGTAATCGCCATGGCCGCGCATGACGATGAGGTCGGTGTGGGCACCGGAGGCGATGAGGATGACGAGCGGGAAGCCGGGGTCACGGCCGGGGTCGTCATAGGCGAGCCAGGCGGCGTAGGCGTGGGCTTCCAGGTGGTGGACGCCGATGAGCGGCAGCTTACGGGCGTAAGCGATTGCCTTGGCGGCGTTCACGCCCACCATGAGCGCGCCGACGAGGCCAGGGCCGTGCGTGACGGCCACCGCGTCGATGTGGTCCATCGTCACCTCGGCCTTTTGGAGCGCCTGCTCGACGACGGGCACGATCGACAGCAGGTGCTGGCGTGACGCCACCTCCGGCACGACGCCGCCATAGCGGGCGTGGACGGCGACCTGCGAGGAGACCACATCGGACAGCGCGCGACGACCGTCCTCCACCACGGCGGCGGCAGTCTCGTCGCACGACGATTCGATTCCAAGCACCAGCATGCGAATCCCTTTCCGTCGCACCACCGCGTCATGCGGAGGGCTTCTTGACCTATGCTACCATCGGGGCAGGTCGGATGTAGACCGCAGGAGGACCGCCATGGCTGGCATCGAGGCTTGGAGTTTCATTCTACTCGGCATTTTCCTGGTCTTCTCCGCCTTCTTCTCGGGGACCGAGGCGTCGATGCTGTCGGTGCAGCGTATCCGCATACAGTACTTGGTGGCGACGAAGACGGCGGGCGCGGCGCGCGTGGCGCGGATGGTGGAGCGCCCGGAGCGGCTGCTGCCGCCCATCTTGCTGGGCAACAACCTGGTGAACACTGCCGCGGCGGCGCTGGCGACCTCGATCGCCGCATCGCTGTTCAGCGACGCCGGCACCGGCCTCGTGGTCGCGACGGCAGTGGTGACGGTGTTCCTGGTGGTGTTCGGCGAGACGCTGCCAAAGTCGATCGGCGCGCGCTACGCCGAGCAGACGGCGATCATCGTGGCCTTGCCCCTGCAATGGATAACATGGATCCTCACGCCGTTCTCGTGGGTGCTGCAGAAGTTTTCCGAGGTGGTGGCGCGGCTGTTCGGAGCCAAGGGCACGCGCGCGGCGATCACCGAGGAGGAGTTGCGGGCACTCATCATGGTCGGCCACGAGGCCGGCGCCGTGGAGCGGATCGAGGCGGAGATGATCCATCGCGTGCTCGACATGGCGGACCGCCGCGTGTCGGTCGTGATGACGCCCCGCACGGCCATCGTCGCGGTGCGGCTTGGCACCTCCATTCGCAACTTCCTCTCGATCTACGCGAAGACGAAGCACACGCGATACCCGGTGTACGACGGCGACGTGGACAACATCGTGGGCATCGTCTCGGCGAAGGACATCCTGCGAGCCCTTGCCCGGGGCGCGCGCCAGGACGAACCGGCAACCACGCTCATGCGGAAGCCGCTGTTCGTGCCCGAAACGATGCGCATTGACCAACTGATGGCCGAGATGCGCGAGCGGCAGCAGTCCCTCGCGCTCGTCACGGACGAGTTCGGCGGCGTGGTGGGCCTCGTGACGTTGAAGCGCCTGGTGCAGTCGATCGTCGGCGGCTTTAGCGAGGAGGACGATCAACCGACCCTGGACGTGCTTGACTTCGGCAACGGCCAGATGGAGATGGAGGCCGGCATTCCGGTGTCGGAGGCGAACGAGCGGCTGAAGCTGAACATACCCCAGGGCGACTATGAGACGGTGGCCGGCTTCGTGCTGGAAAAGCTCGGCCGCGTGCCGGCGGCGGGCGACTCGTTCACGTTCGACGGTCTCCGGTTCGAGGTGGCGGAGATGCGCGGCGTCCGCATCGCCAGAATCAGGATCACGCGCGTGCCACAGCAGGTAACGTGACGTTGGAGCGGGAACCGCACACATGCGCAACATGGGGCCCGCCACGCGGCGTGCGTCGAACGCGGTCGGCTCGTTTCTGAGGCTTCATGCCGCGCGGCTCGGCGGAAGGCCCATCGTGCTTGCCGTGTCGGGCGGCGCCGACTCGCTCGCGTTGCTGGCCGCCTTTGGGGCGCTGGCACCGAAACGACGTCCGCCGCTCGTGGTCGCGCATTTCAGCCATGGGTTGCGTCCCGCCGCCGCCGAACGCGAGGCCCGCATCGTCGCGCGCGCGGCAGCCGCGTTCGACGCGCCGTTCATGCGGGGCCACGCCAAGGCGGCGGGCGTCCGCCAGGCGGAAGCCGAAGCGCCGGCCCGGGCGGCCCGCTACGCGTTTCTAGCGGAGGTCGCGCGGGCGCATGACGCAGTGGGCGTCGCCACGGGGCATACCCTGGACGATCAAGCGGAGACGGTGCTGCTGCGGCTGGCGCGTGGCAGCGGGCTACGCGGCGCCGCCGCGATGCGCCCATGGTCGACGATTGACACGCCCGCTGGTCCGGTGACCATCTTGCGTTCGCTGTTGGGCCTATCCCGCGCGGACACGGAGGCCGTTTGCGCGGAGGCTGGACTGCGGTTCGCGCGCGACCCGACAAATAGGTCGGTGCGTTTCGCGCGCAACCGCATTCGCCACCGCGTGCTTCCTGAACTGTCGCGTGTCAACCCGCGGGCGGCGGAGGCCCTCGCGCGCTTCGCCGAGGATGCGCGCGAGGACGACGCGCTGCTGAGGGACCTGGCGATGGCGCGTGTCGCGCCCTTCGAGGAGCGAACGGACGGCGCTGTCAGCTGGCGCGACCGGGCACGCTTGCGTTCGATCGACCGCCCGCTGCTGGCGCGCGCGCTGGAGTCGGCATGGGCACATGTGCGGGGCCGGGGCGCGACGCTTACTCACGCCCAGGTGGAGGCGATGCGCCGGCTCATCGCATCGAGCGAAGGCGGCACTCTGCGGCTTCCGGGCGGCATGCGCTTCGCGGCCGAACGCGACACCTGCCGGCTGGGGCGCGAGCGGGCAGCGCCGACGCCCCGCGAGGAGCGGTTGCGCGTGCCAGGAGCGACACGCTTCGGCCCATGGCGCGTCGAAGCCTCGGTCGTGCCGCCCGGCGAGGCACCAGAGCCCTCGGCCTCGGTGGCGGTACTCGACGCCGAGGTGGCGGAACGCGGGCTGGCGGTCCGCTCGCGGCGGCCGGGCGACCGTTACGCGCCGCTGGGGATGCCGGGGCCGGTGAAACTGCAAGACCTGCTGGTGAACGCGAAGGTGCCGCGCGCCGAGCGCGACCTGCTGCCGCTGGTGTGCGGCGAGCATGGCATCGCATGGGTGCCCGGCCTCCGCGTCGCGGAGTGGGCGCGCGTCGTGCCGGCAACTGCCAGCGTACTGGTGCTGGAGGCCAGCCGCGCGTCCGAAGCCTAGGGCGAGGTGGCCTGTGGCGTGAACGGGCCGGGCGCCGCTTGCCGGACGCCGTTGATGGAGACGGCGGACGCAGCGGGCGGGACGACGCCGTGCGCGGAGGCGGCATTCGCGGCGGGGGCGTCTCCCGTGGGAGCGATGGGCGTGAACGGTCCAGGGTCGGCATCAGCACGAGGCGTCTGCATGCGTACCTCCGCTTTCTTGTTCTCGATGGGTCTTAGGCTAGCCGCGGGGACGGCCACGCTCGCCGGAGGTTGCGGAGGAGGCGGCGCGGCGGGCCCGCGCGCCTCGTCCAGCAGCTCGTACACGCGGTGGGCGACGAGGTGGGCATCGCGTCGCGCGTTCTCGGAGAGGAGGGGCTGGCGCAGTGCGAACGCCCCGGCGTGCAGCACGAGTTCGCCGTCCGTGTCGGGGAAGGCATAAGCGGTGAGGGCGTAGACGCCGAGAAGGACGGGGATGCCGCCGAACAGCAGCGTGATGAGCGGCTGGCCGAACAGCGTCCACGTGACGACGGCCAGCGCGGCGCCGATGGCGAGGAAGGTGAGCCCCTGCGTCAAACGCTCGCCGGGGCGCGTGGCGTCGATTACTTCGACGCCGCTGAGCGAGGCGAGCGTCACGACAGCGGTCGTCCGACGCCCGCCATGAGCGCCCATCCGCACGGCGCGGTGGCTGGTCACGACAACGGCATCGGCGGCGGGCGGCGGTGGCGCGGTGAGCGCGCCCCGCTGTGAATCCAACCCGATTTCGAAACGCTCGCCGGGCAACATCGACAGCTGCCCATCCTGAGAATCGCCCGGCACCCGGCTCATGATAGACGGCTCCTTCCCCACAAGGACTCGAACTAGCATAGCCGCGGGCCCAGATGGCGTCAAAGGCTGGAAGCGCTACACTAACCGCGATTTCCAATCAATGGACGCACACATGACGACACCCGAGCGGCGCGCGGCTCACCCCTTTCACATGTATGACGCCATCCTGGCACAGCCCGCCGCGATCGGGCGGCTGCTGATCGTCGAGGAGGAGGCCGCCGAGCGGGCCGCCGCGCTCGTGCGCGACGCCCGCCGCGTGCATGTCGTCGGCATTGGCACGTCATGGCACGCGGCGTTGGTGGGCGAATGGTGGCTCCGCGCGCTGGGCGGCCGCGACGACGCGCGGGCGTGGAACTCGTTTGAGTTCCGCACCGACGGCCCGCCGCTGAACGCCGACGACGCCGTCATCGTGATGGGACATCGCGGCACGAAGCGCTTCTCGACCGCCTCGCTGCAAATGGCGCGCGAGCGCAAGGCCAAGACCATCGCCATCACCGGCATCGGCTCGGCGACGGGCGACGGCGACGCGGACGTGGTGATCCGCACGGCGCCGGTGGAGCAGTCGGCGGCGTTCACCGTGAGCCACGGCACGGCGCTGACGGCCCTGGCGATGATCGCCGTGGCGGTGGGGGCGTCGCTGCGGCACAAGCCGGCGCTGCTGGCGCGGCCGGGCTTGGCGCAGCTGCACGTGCTGATGGAGTGGGCGATCGCGACCGAGTTGGGCGTGCGGAAGCTGGCGGCTGCAACGCGGGAGGCGGCCTTCTTCGCGCTGGCGGGCGCCGGCCCGAACGCATCGACGGCGATGGAGGGCGCGCTGAAGCTGAACGAGGCCGCCTATCCATTCGCGGCGGGCTACCAGACGGAGCAGCTGCTGCACGGGCCGTTCGTGGCGCTAGGGCCGTCGACGGTGGTGGTCGCACTCATGACGCCCGGCGATACACGCGACCGCACGATTCAGCTGCTGCGGGCGGCCGACGCCATCGGCGCGCACACGGTGGCCGTCACGCAGGAAGACGACCACCATGCGCCACGCATCGCGCGGACGGTGATCCAGATGCCCGAGGTGCCCGTGGCGCTGACGCCGGTGACCTTCCTGGGGCCGTTGCAACTGCTGGCCTATTGGCTGGCCGTGGAGCGCGGGCACAACCCCGACGTGTTCCGGCTGGACGACCCGGCGCACCTGCGCGCCCGCGAGTTCTACGCGCTGTAGGGCCGCCAGTCACGGGCGGCGCTCACTACGGCATCCCCTCCCCACGCGCGGGTCGGCTAGCCGCGACGCGCCTCGCCTTGGAGGAGCGTCGCCTCGAAGGCCTCGATGAATGTGGGCATGGATGCAATGTGGCTAGTGTGGCCGCCGGGCAGCAGCAGTCTGCGCGCGGCCGGCAGCAGCTCGGCCAAGGCGTCGGTCATGCGCGTGTCATAGGCGTTGGTGCGGTCGCCGCGCACCAGCAGCAGCGGCATGGTGAGCGCGCGCAGGCGTTCGACGTCGTCCTCGTTGGCTTGCACGCGCCAGGCGTTGGCAAGGGCCAGCCGGTGCTGCCAGGCGAGACGCCACGCCCGGTTTCGCGTCGGGTCCTCGTCCGGCGGCACGGCTCCCACGCGGTGTAAGAAGTGCGACAGCACGGCCTCGTCGATCTCGCGCTCGCCCAGGCCGCGAATGAAGCTGCTGTCGGCGCGGTCAGCGTCCGTCTCCCGGCCGAGTGCGCGCAGCAGCCAGCGCACCTGCGGCTCGACGAGCGTGAGGGAGCGGACGCGCCCTGGATGGCTCATGGCGAAGTCAATGGCGATGGCACCGCCGAGCGACCACCCGGCGACATGGGCGGTGTCGATGCCGAGGCTGTCGAGGCCCGCGGCGAGCGCATCGCCCTCCACGTGGACGCCCCATGGCTCCGGCGGCAGGCGACCCTGTGCGGCATGGGTGACGAGCAGCGGCGACACGGCCATGACGCGCCAACGGCTGCCGAGGGCGTCGGCGTGGGCGCCCCACGAGGCATAGCCGCCAAGTATCTCGCCCACGAGCACGACTGGGGGGCCCTCGGTGGAGTAATGGCGGAAGTAGCCGGGTGGGACGGGCGACGGTGCGGTGCTCATGGCCTCGCGCTCAACGAAAACCGGTGGGGGTGGCCCACCGGTCGCGTCGCGGACGGTCTGGGGGGACTAGGCCTTGGGGCCGACGAGGATGTCGTCACCCTCGACCTTCACGCCGTAGGTCGCCACGGGCTCTTCCGCCGGGGGGTGCCGGGCGGCGCCGGTCTCAAGATGGAAGTAGCTCTCGTGCAGTGGGCACTCGACCTCGAGCGCATCGGCGTGCAGGGTGCCCTGGTCAAGCATGGCATAGGCGTGGGAGCACACGTTGTTGATGGCGTAGTAGACGCCGTTTACCTTCGCCAGCAGGATTTCGTTCTTGCCCGCGTTGACAACCATCATGTCAGGGTCGCGCAGGTTGCTCACCTTCGCAACCTTCACCCAGTCATTCAGCATCAGCCTGCTCCTCCCGTGAGCCGTTTGTAGGGCGATTGTATCGGGCCGAGTGTCGATTGTGAAGCCGCGCACAGGGCGGCGGCCTCGTCAGTGGCCCATGAAGCGGGGACGGCGCTTCTCCATGAACGCGCGCACACCCTCGCGGAAGTCGTCGCTGTCGGTGGCCTTATCGCTCAGCACCTTGCGCTCGGAAGGCACCGCGCCCACCGTGCCGTGGCGAGCCAGGTCGAGCAGCACGCCTTTGTGCGTGCGATGCGACACCGGCGAAAGGGCCGCGATGTCCTTCACGAGCTCGGCGACATAGGCGTCGAGGTCGGCGGCGGGGTGCACGGAGTTCACCAGGCGCATGCGGAACGCCTCGGCGGCGTCGATCGTGCGGCCGGTGTAGAGGAGGTAGGCGGCGTCGCTGGGGCCGGCCAGCTCGACGACACGGGCGGCGTAGTGATGGGCGACGGCCAAGCCCATGCGGGCGCCGGGGATGGCGAACTTGGCGTTGCCGGCGGCGATGCGCAGGTCGGCGTAGAGGGCGACTTCGAACCCCCCGCCGAGGCAATAGCCGCGTATCACCGCGATGGTGGGTTTACCGAGCTTGGCGAGCGCGTCGCACGCGGCTTCGATCTGGCTACCGTAGGCGCGGGCCTTCTCTGGCGTGCCGCGCGTCTCTTCGAACTCCTTGATGTCGGCGCCCGCCGAGAAGGCCTCGTCGCCGGCCCCGGTGACAAGCACGACGCGCAGGGCGAGGTCCGCGTCGAGCTCGTGGAACACCTCGGCGAGGCGGCGCCACATGGCGAGCGAAATGGCGTTGCGCTGGTCGGGCCGGTTGAGCACGACCGTCGCCACGTCGCCGTCGCGACGCACGAGCACGGGTGCCGGGGTGGGTGCCGTCGGGTCGGTCATGCCGTGTCTCCTCGCGGTCTCTCCGGTCAGCCGTCATCGCCCTGTCCCATCGACTGCGGCGAGTGCTCCCGCGCCTGGTTTCCACGACGCGCGGCATGGGGAAGGGCCGTCCGCGCAACTATAGCAGCGCGCTTGCCCGTTGGGTCGCTGCCTGCCACAATGGCCGCATCACGACCGCGTTCCGGAGGTCCGCCACGGAGTGTCCGACGATACCCGTGACGGTGCGGGGCGACTACATCTGCCCGTGGTGCTATGTGGGCGAGGCACGGCTGAAGGCGCTGTCCAACGAGTTCGACCTGCGGATCACGCACAAGTCGTTCCTGTTGCGGCCCGACCTGCCCGACGAGGGCATCGAGCACCAAGCGCGGCCGGGCGAAACGCCGGGCGAGCTGTCGGGGCACCTGAAGGCGCAGGCGTTGGACGCGGACCTCACGCACATGCGGCGCCCGCGGCGCACGCCGAACACCCTGAAGGCGTTGCAGGTGACCGTCCATGCCCGCCAGCAGGGGAAGGGCGCCGAAGTGCACGACGAGTTGTTCCGTGTGTATTGGGACGAGGGCGAGGACGTGGGCCAGCCCGAGGTGATCCGCAAGGTGTTGGAGTCGCAGGGCATTTTCTGGGGGCCGGTCGAGGCGGCTTTGAACGAGAATGCCTACCTCGACACGGTGCTCGGTGAATATCAAGAGGCGCTGGACATCGGGTTCGAGGGCGTGCCGGCGTTTGTTTTCGGCAACCTCGGCTTCACCGGCGCGCAACCCATGCACGTGTTCCGAGCGGTGGCGCAGCGGGCTCGGGACGCGCTCGTCGCCGACCCCGGCGCATTCGAGCCGAAGCCCTAGCCTCGCTAGCGCCCAAGCCATCCAGCCCGGCATGCCGAGAGGGCGCCAATGGAGCCTAGGTCCGGCGATTCATGGGGTATCGCCTAAACGCGGTCGCAGCGTATATAGTGTCGGATACGAGCGATCGGGAGTCGCCGTCGCTCGTGATAGTTGCGTTCCGTGGACGCACTCGTTGCCCCTTTCGAAGGAGAACATAGATGCCGGAACAGAACCCCAACGCCATGGACCGTCAACCCGACGAGCTGGAGCAGGGTTACAAGTCGCACAAGGTGAGCGCGCGCGTGCAGGTGGATGACCAGCGCGACCTGTCGGCGAAGCGCCGCACCGGCCTCGCCTTCGGCCCCACCTACGAGCAGGCCGCCCTCGGCCTGCCCAACTACTGGTACCCCGTCATGTTCAGCGTCACCCTCGGCAAGCGGCCGCGCCCCTTCACCCTGCTCGGCCAGCACATCGTCTTCG
>Ga0194132_10006574_pt1 | contig 17948 bp, 18 predicted proteins | sample TA2KigOf80mmetaG_FD_148612 | JGI IMG/M metagenome (GOLD analysis project Ga0194132, IMG submission 148612) | Freshwater microbial communities from Lake Tanganyika, Tanzania - TA2015054 Kigoma Offshore 80m | ecosystem: Environmental > Aquatic > Freshwater > Lake | place: Tanzania: Lake...
CGTGATCGGCGTCGTCTTCGGCGGCTCGACGGGGCGTTCGCGCGATGCGCACATGGCGACGCTGCTCGACGACGGCTTCCGCAGCCTCGGCGCCCGTCAGATGGATGCGCCGTTGGTCCGCGTCGCCGACCAGAAAAAGGCGCCGGAGAAGCCCGCGAAGGCCGATGCCAAGGGCAAGGCCAAAGGCCCCTCGGCCGAGGAGATCGAACGCCAGGCGATCGAGGCGGCCGGTGGCCGCGGCTGGTCGGCGCAGATCGGTGTTTTCAAGACCCAGGCCCGGGCCGAGCGCGCCATCGCCGACGCCTTCCGCCTGGCGCCGAAGCCGACGGCGACGGCCACCAGCGACATCGCCCAGATCAAGACCGCAGAGGGCAAGCGCTTCCGCGCGCGCCTGCAGAACCTGTCGCCGACCCAGGCCAAGTCGCTCTGCGACGAACTCAAGCGCCAGAAGCATGCCTGCCAGCCGATCCAGGCGCCGGCGGGGCCGAAGGCGACCATGGCCGATGCCTCCGACAAGCGCACACGCCTCAACTAGCCGTCTTCGACAGCCCTTAAGTCTCCGATCCGTACTCGCCTCCGGGGTTCATCCCCGGAGGCTTTCTTTGTCCGGCGCTGGTCGGCTATCGTCGAGCGAACCACAAGGCCGGAGGCTTCCGATGCTCGCTCGCGCCGCTCTCGCTTTCGCCGCTCTCGCCCTCTCGATCTCGGTCGCCCGCGCACAGCCGTCGGGCGAGATCACCGTCATGGCCTATGCCGGTATCTTCCAGGACAAGTACACCGAGGCGGTGATCAAGCCGTTCATGGCGAAGTTCCCGCAGGTGAAAGTGAACTACCACACCGCCGGCAACTCCGCGCAGATGCTGGGTACGCTCCGCGCCCAGCGCTCGAGCCCGCAGATCGACGTCGCCATCCTCGACGTTTCAGTCTCGAATGTCGGCAACAAGGAAGGCGTTTTCGCCAAGCTCGATGCGGCAAAGGTGCCGAGCCTCAAGGAGCTCCACCCGATGGCGATCGTGCCGGACGGGTTCGGCCCGGCCGTCACCTTCGATCACTGGGTCTTGGTCTATGACGCCGAGAAGGTGAAGCCGGCGCCGACGGGCCTTGCCGATCTCTGGGATCCGCGCTTCAAGGGCCAGATCGGTCTCTCGGCTATGCCCAACATCCAGGGCATCGCCGCGACGGTGCTCGCCTCCAAGATTGCCGGCGAGGACCACAAGACCACGATCGACGGCGCGATGAAGCGCCTCAAGGACCTGGCGCCTTCGGTGCAGACCTTCGATCCGCAGCCGGACGGATACACGCTGATCCTCGGCAACACGCTGACCGTGGCATCCGGCTGGAACGCGCGCGCCCAGCTCTATCACGACGAGTCGAAGCAGCGCCTCGGCGTCGTCTTCCCGAAGGAAGGCAGCGTCTTCCAGATCAACACGATCAATCTCGTCGCTGGCTCGAAGAACGCCGAGGCGGCAACCGCCTTCATCGAATACGCGCTCGGCCGCGAGGCGCAGAAGCGCTTCACCGAGACTATGTTTTATGCGCCGACCAACGCCAAGGCCGAGATCGCGCCGGCGGCGGCGAGCCGCACCGCCGCGGCGCCGGCGAACATGGCGAGGATGATCGCACTCGACTGGGATTGGGTGACGACGATCCGCGACGGCTGGAACAACCGTTGGCGCCGGGAAGTGATCGCCGGCCGCTGACGCCATGGCGTCGGGGGACGCCTATCTCGCGCTCGAAGGCCTGAGTAAGGACTACGGCGTCGGAGAGCCGGCGGTGGACCGGCTCGACCTCGACATCGGACGCGGCGAGTTCGTGGCGCTGCTCGGGCCGTCGGGCTGCGGCAAGACCACGACGCTGCGCATGGTCGCGGGCCTGGTCGAGCCGACCGGCGGGCGCATCCGGCTCGGCGGCGAGGACCTGACGGCGAAGTCCGTGCATCGCCGCAACATCGGCATGGTGTTCCAGAACTACGCACTCTTCCCGCATATGAGCGTTGCCGACAACGTCGCCTTCGGGCTCGAGATGCGCGGCGTCGCCGGCAGCGAGGTCAAGGGCCGCGTCGCCGAGGCGCTGTCGCTCGTGCGGCTCTCCGGCTACGAGGCGCGACGGCCGAAGGCGCTGTCAGGCGGCCAGCAGCAACGCGTTGCGCTGGCACGGGCGCTGGTGATCCGGCCCGACCTCCTGCTGCTCGACGAGCCGCTCTCGAACCTCGATGCCAAGCTGCGCGAGGAGATGCGGAGCGAGATCCGCGAGATCCAGCGTCGGCTCGGCATCACAACGGTCTTCGTCACGCATGACCAGACCGAGGCGCTGGCGCTGGCCGACCGCATCGCGGTGATGGAGAGGGGTCGGCTCGCCCAGCTCGGCACGCCCGAGGCGATCTACGAGACGCCGGCATCGCCTTTCGTCGCGCGCTTCGTCGGCCGCATCAACTCGCTCGCCGCGGATGCGGGCGACGACGGCGGGCTTCGCATCGGCGGCCAGCCGATCCCGGTCGGCGAGACGCGGCCGGCCGGCACGCGCGTCACTGTCATGGTGCGCCCGCAGCACGTCGCGCTGGGACCGTCGGGTGGCCTCGCCGGCCGCGTTACCGGCCTCACCTATGTCGGCGACATCGTGCAGGTCGCGGTCGCCGGCGAGGGCTTTGCCGTCATCGCCGAGCGCGGCACGGCGGATCCGTCCTGGCGTGGCCTCGGCGTCGGACAGGAGGTCGGCGTCGGCTGGCCGGCCTCGGCCGCGCTGGTGTTTCCGGAGAGCGGCGATGGCCGATGACCGGCAGCGCCGGCCGGGCCTCGCGGCGAGCTTGTCGCTGCCCGCGGTCGCGGCGATCTCGCTCGGATTCCTCGTGCCGGTTCTGTGGCTCGCGCGCATGTCCTTCAACCCGGTCGATCCGAGCGGCGCGCTTGGGGAAGGCTGGACCGCACATCAATATGTCGAGCTCGTCACCGACTCCTTCTATGCCGAGCTGACGCTCGCCACCTTCAGGATGGCGGCGACCTCGACCTTCTTCGCCCTCCTCGTCGGGTATCCGATCGCGCTCTTTCTCTATCGCCTCGAGTCGCGCTGGAAGACGCTGCTGGTGCTGCTCGCGATCTGCCCGCTGCTGGTCTCCGGCGTCGTGCGCGCCTACGGCTGGATCGTGATCCTCGGCGATGCCGGCTGGATCAACTCGATACTGCGAGGTGCCGGCCTGATCGACCGGCCGATCCGCCTCGTCAACAATCACGTCGGCGTCACCATCGGGCTGACCGAAAGCCTGCTGCCCTATATGACGCTGTCGCTGCTGGCGGGCTTAGGCCGTCTCGACCGCGGGCTCGAGGAGGCGGCGCGCACGCTCGGCGCCTCGCCGCTCCGCACCTTTCTCCGCGTGACGCTGCCCTTGAGCCTGCCGGCGGTGGTGCTGGGCTCGACCATCTGCCTGATGCTGGCGGTCTCGGCCTTCATCACGCCGAGGCTCCTCGGCGGCGGCCGTGTCTTCCTACTGGCGACGGAGATCTACGAACAGGCCCTGGTCACGCTCAACTGGCCGCTCGCCGCCGCGATCGCGGTCTGCATGCTCCTGCTGTTCTCGCTCGTCCTCTTCGGCTCCGGACGGCTGCAGCGGCGGGTGGCGGAATGACCACAATTGCCATTCGCGCCGGTATCGCGCTGCTCTACGCCTTCGTGCTGGCACCAATCCTGCTCGTCTTCGCCATCTCCTTCAGTGGCGACAATTTCATCGCCTTCCCGCCGAAGAGCTGGGGCTTCCGTTGGTACCAGGCGCTGCTCGCGCATGAAGGCTTCGCCCGCGGCTTCCGCAACAGCGTGATCATCTCCTCGATCGTCGTCGGGCTCGATCTCGTGATCGGCGTCCCGGCAGCTTACGCGATCGCGCGGCTTCGCTTCCGCGGCCGTGACGCGCTGCTCGCCTTCCTGACCGCACCGCTGCTGCTGCCGACCATCGTGCTCGGCCTCGCCATCCTGCTCGTCTTCTTCCCGCTGCGCCTGGCCGCCACATACACCGGCCTCGTCATCGCCCATATGGTCGTGACGCTGCCCTTCGTCGTCCGCATCGTCGCGACGGCGCTCTCCACATTGCCGGGCGATGTCGAGGACGCGGCGGCGACCTTGGGCGCCTCGCCGGCGACCGTGTTCCGGCGCATCACCCTGCCGCTGATGCTGCCCGGCATGATCGCCGCCGCGGCGCTCGCCTTCATCATCTCCTTCGACGAGGTCGTGATCTCGCTCTTCGTCGTCGGCCCGCGCCTCTCCACGCTGCCGGTCGAGCTCTTCCGCTACGTCGAGGGTCGCACCGATCCTCTTGTTGCAGCCCTGTCCACGGCGCTGATCCTCGCCACCATCTCCGCCGTCCTCATCGTCGAGCGCAGCGTCGGCCTGATGCGCGCGCTCGGCCGCTGATCCTCCAGGGAAGGAAACGACATGCCCGCCAAGCCGCCGAAATACGTGGTCAACCCGATGCCGGCGCCGGTGCCGGCGGCGCTGCTCGAGAAGCTCCGCAAGGTCGAGACCGCGTCGATCGGCCATTTCCGCCACATCGGCTTCATGGACAACAGCATCAAGCCGCTGATCGACGGCAAGCACATCGTCGGCACCGCGGTGACGGTCGCCATTCCCGGTCAGGACTCGACTCTGCTGCACCACGCGCTCGGCCTGCTCCGTTCGGGCGACGTGCTGGTGATCGACCGGCTCGGCGACACCAAGCATGCCTGCTTTGGCGGCGGCGTCTGCGTCGCGGCGAAGGCATCCGGCGCCGCCGGCGCCATCCTCGACGGGCCTTGCACCGATCCTTCCGAGATCAGGCGCGAGGATTTTCCGCTCTGGTGCCGCGGCATCTCGCCGATCACCACGCGCGTCTACGACATAGGCGGCAGCATGAACGTGACCGTCACCTGCGGCGGCGCCGCCGTCAGCCCCGGCGACGTGATCCTTGCCGACGAGAACGGCGTCCTGGTGATGCCGGTCGCCGATGCCGAGGCGGCCGCTGAGGAAGGCTGGACGCGCCAGGAGCGCAGCGGCAAGAGCCAGGACCGGGTCAGGAAAGGCGAGAAGATCGGCGACATCTCCGGCGCCACCGCCAAGGTCCTGGCGGCGCTGGCGGCGGAGAAAGGCTAAAGGGGTTCTTGCAGCAGGCTCTCCTGCACACTAGCTTTCGACTATGGTCGCGGTTCCATTCGATACGCTTGCCCTGGCGCGGAAGCTGCGTGACGAGGCGAAGCTTCCTCAGGAACAAGCCGAAGGCGTGGCCAAGGCGCTTGGCGATGTCATGTCCGAGGAAATCGCCGCCAAGTCCGACATCCGAGACGTTCGCCGAGATATCGAAAGTGTCCGGCGTGACGTGGCGGAACTCGAAATTCGGCTGAAGCATGATTTGACGTTGCGATTGGGCGCTATGATGGCGGCATCAATCGCCATCATCGCGGCGCTCGTCAAAATCCTTTAATCCAAGCCCTCTATCTCGCAGCGACGCGCGCCTGCCACAGGACCAAGTCGAGTTTCTTAGTGTCGGTCAGCAACCGACCGCTATTGTGCCGTTCGTCAAATGCGCTTGTCAGGGCACGGAAGTGTCGCGAAGCTCTGATCGTTTCAATGGCTCGATTCAGCGAACGATATAGTTCCTCGGCTCTATGCACTCTTTCGCTTAACGTGCCCGTTGGGTAACTCCAGTTTCTCGGATCGGGCATTTGCGCAAAGCGCATGATCGCCACGACTCTCGAATCATAGACAGGAAGGTCGGGGTTCAAGGACGCCGCCAGTTTCGAAGAGAACGATGGCTCGCAACGCGTCAGGCCGCCTGCAAGTTCGTGCAACACCGCTTCGAAACTCGGCGGATCTTGTCGGTATCTTTGCATGAGCTCAAAGAATTTTCGCCTCCATGAAGCATCGCGGCGGACACGGTAGAACACTCCAAACACTCGCTGAAAGTCGTCGTTCCTGGCAACATCAATCGTCGGATCATCCAGCATTTTCTGAATTGCTAAATACCTCTGAAGACCGTCACGCAGTCCCGGGCTCCACGCAGGTTCGTCCTCGATCAGAGCGCCTACCAACTCATCTACGTGCATCTCGGCTCTTTCAGATCCGTCGTCGAATCGGGCGAGCATGCCCCTCGAAGCGAATTCTACTGCGTCAGCTTCTTCAGCTTATCAAGCGCGCTCTGGCGGGCGAGGCCGCGCTCGCGGTCGGGGACGTGGAGCAAGCCGGCGATGCGGCGAAGCAGCATGTCCTCGTGCGGATCGAGCGTGCCGTCGGCATAGGCGACCTTCCACATCAGCTCGAGGATGTGGTGGCGGTCTTCCGGCGGCATCGTCTTCACGATCTTCTGCGTGAAGGGGAAGAGCTGGGTCGCGTTCCGGACCGCCTTCTCGGCGGCGGCGATCAGCTCCTGGACCTCGACATGGTCCATCGAGAATTTGGCGGCGAGCACATGCTCGATCATCGCGCGCTCGGCTGAATCGAAGCAGTCGGCCATGCGCTCGGCCTCGATCAGGAGCGCCGCGACCGCGAGCTCGAAATCATGCTCGCCCTTGGCCGTCGTCGGCGCCGCCTTGCCGGTCAGGAAGTCGAGGACGCGGTCGATCATCTAGTGCGCGGCGCTGGTGCTTTCGACCAGCTCGACCCCGGCCGCGGCGAGCGCGGCGCGGAGATCGTCCTTGAGGCGGTCGAGGCCCGCCTCGTCCACGGACTCGGCCCGCGCGGTCAGGGCCGCCTGGGTGTTGGAGGCGCGCAGCAGCCACCAGCCGTCGGGCGTCGAGACGCGCACGCCGTCGATCTCGATGATCTTGCGCCCGTCATCGCGGCTCTTGGCCCAGGCCTTCACGTCCTCGACCACCTTGAACTTGCGGTCCTCGGAGCAGGAGAAGCGGAGCTCCGGCGTGTTCACCGCCTGGGGCAGCTTGTCCTTGAGCTGGGCCAGGGTCTCGGTGCCGTTGGCGAGGATCTGCATCAGGCGGACGCCGGCGAAGAGCGCGTCGTCGAAGCCGTACCAGCCGTCGCCGAAGAAGATATGGCCGCTCATCTCGCCGGCGAGCGGCGCCTTCACCTCGGCCATCTTCGCCTTCACCAGCGAATGGCCGGACTTCCACATCACCGGCTTGCCGCCGTTCTGGGCGATCCAGTCGTAGAAGCCCTGGGATGCCTTGACGTCGGCGATGATCGGCGCGCCCGGATGCTTCTTCAGCACGTCGGCGGCGAGGATCGCCAGCAGCTGGTCGCCCCAGAGGATGCGGCCCAGATTGTCGACGACGCCGATGCGGTCGCCGTCGCCGTCGAAGCCGATGCCGAGGTCGGCGCCGGTCTCGCGTACTTTGGCTATCAACTCCTGCAGGTTCTCGGCGACGGTAGGATCGGGGTGATGGTTCGGGAAGTCTCCGTCGACCTCGACATTGAGCAGGTAGTGGCGGGACTCGAGCCGCATCGACACGTCGTTGACGGATGGGCCGGCGGCGCCGTTGCCGGTGTCCCAGACCACGGTGAGCTGGCGGTCGAGCTTGATGTCGCGGGCGACGCGGTCGGCATAGGTGTCGCGGATGTCGTGCGTCTCGACCTTGCCCTGACCTTCGCTGTAGCGGCCGGCCTCGGCAATGCGGCCGAGGCGCAGGATCGAGGCGCCGTAGAAGGCCTTCCGGCCCAGCATCATCTTGAAGCCGTTATAGGCTGGCGGGTTGTGCGAGCCGGTGATCATCACCCCGCCATCGGTGCCGAGTTCGAAGACCGAGAAATAGAGAGTCGGGGTGGAGATGCGGCCGATATCGACGACGTCGATGCCGGAAGCGGTCAGGCCCTCGATGAGCGCGGCCGAGAGCTCGGGCGAGGAATGGCGCCCGTCGCGGCCGACGCTGACGCGCTTGCCGCCGGCCTCGCGCACGACGGTGCCGAAGCTGCGGCCGACCGCGCGCGCATCGGCGGCGGAGAGGGTCTCGCCGACGCGGCCACGGATGTCGTATTCGCGCAGGAGGGTCGGGTCGAAGGTATGACGCATGACTTCCTCTAGGCGGGCTTGTGCGCGCCGTTCTTCGGGCGCCTGCCGACGCAGCGATAGGTGATGCCGGCTTCGGCCATCCGGTCCGGATCGTAGAGATTGCGAAGGTCGACGATGACCGGCTTCCTCATCAGCTGCTTGACGCGATCCAAGTCGAGCGAGCGGAACTCGTTCCACTCGGTCAGGATCGTCGCCGCATCCGCATCGGTCATCGCGTCATAGGCGCGCTCGCAGAAGGTGACGCCCTCCAGCATCTTGTGCGCCTCTTCCATGCCGGCCGGATCATAGGCGCGGACCTTGGCGCCGGCCTTCACCAGCTCGGGCACGATGTCGAGGCTCGGGCTGTCGCGCATGTCGTCGGTGTCGGCCTTGAAGGTCAGGCCGAGCACGGCGACCGTCTTGCCCTTGGCATCGCCCCCGAGCGCGTCTATCACGCGCCTGGCCATCGCCCGCTTGCGCTTGTCGTTCACGTCGACGACGGTCTCGATGATGGTCAGCGGCGAGCCATAGTCCTGGGCTGTCTTGACCAGTGCCAGCGTGTCCTTGGGGAAGCAGGAGCCGCCATAGCCGGGGCCCGGCTGCAGGAACTTGCGTCCGATGCGGGAGTCCAGGCCGATGCCCTCGGCAACGTCATGAACGTCGGCGCCGACCTTCTCGCACAGATCGGCGATCTCGTTGATGAAGGTGATCTTGGCGGCAAGGAAGGTGTTGGCCGCGTACTTGATCAGCTCCGAGCTTTCGAGCGTGGTGTAGACGATTTTCTTGCCGTCCTGCTCAAGCGGCCGATACAGCCGGGACATGACCTCCTGGGCGCGTGGGCTCGTCGTGCCGAGCACGACGCGGTCGGGATTCATGAAGTCGCCGATCGCCGCACCTTCGCGCAGGAACTCGGGATTGGAGACGACGTCGAATTCGGAATCGGGCCGGCTCTCTCGAATGATGCGCACGACCTCGCGTCCGGTACCGACCGGAACCGTCGATTTGGTGACGACCACCGTGTAGTGCGTCAACGCCTCGGCAATCTCCTTGGCCGCGCCGTAGACGTAGGAGAGATCGGCATGGCCATCGCCGCGGCGGCTCGGCGTACCGACAGCGATGAACACCGCGTCAGCCTCGGCGACCGCAGGCTTCAGGTCGGTGGAGAAGAACAGGCGACCCGCCTTGACGTTGGCATCTACCAGCTGATCGAGGCCCGGCTCGTAGATCGGCATGATGCCGCGCTTCAGGCGGTCGATCTTGGAGACGTCCTTGTCGACGCAGGTGACGGTGATGCCGAATTCCGAAAAGCAGGCGCCGGAAACCAGGCCGACATAGCCGGTTCCGATCATGGCAATGCGCATGGCGAACGTCCGTTGACTTGGGGAAAGGGGTTTACTGGTAGCGCCGCAGTATGTCGCGCATGCGATCGACCATGTCGGACCGCTTCAGCGCGAAGGCGATGTTGGCATCGATGAAGCCCACCCGCGTGCCGCAGTCGAACCGCCGGCCATCGAAGAGGACGCCGTGGAAAGGTTGATTGCCGATCAGCTTGGCCATGGCGTCGGTGAGCTGAATCTCGCCGCCGGCGCCACGCTCGAAGCGGGAGAGATGGCCGAACACCTCGGGCTGCAGGATGTAGCGGCCGATGACGGCGAGGTTCGACGGCGCCGCGGCGGGCTCGGGCTTTTCGACCAGCCCCCTGACCTCGACCAAGCGATCCTTGGTTCTGCCCGGGTCGACGACGCCGTAGCTCTTGGTCAACTGCCTGTCGACTTCCATCACCGCGACAAGGTTGCCGCCATTGCCGTCGTAGTGCTCCATCATCTGCTTCAAGCAGGGCGTGTCGGAGAGGATCAGATCGTCGGCGAGCAAAACCGCCACGGGTTCGTCACCGGCGAGGTTGCGAGCGCACCAGACGGCATGACCGAGGCCCAGCGGATCCTGCTGGCGCGTATAGGCGACCTGTCCAGGCTTGAGGGTAGAGGACGAGACGTCCGCGAGTTCCTGGTACTTGCTGCGCTTGTGCAGCGTCTCCGACAACTCGTAGGAGTGGTCGAAATGGTCCTCGATCGCCGACTTGCCGCGGCCGGTGACGAAGATGAACTCCTCGATACCCGCGGCCTTGGCCTCCTCGACGGCATACTGAATGATCGGTTTGTCGACGACCGGCAGCATTTCCTTGGGCAGCGCTTTGGTCGCGGGAAGGAAACGCGTGCCCAGCCCGCCGACCGGGAAGATCGCTTTGCGCACCCGCTTCTTCATACCCGCTCCATCGGGAGACTTAAGGGATTCGTTAGGCGGGGTCCCCACGCCGCGGCGCTTATTGCCATAGCCGGATATCCCCCGCAAGGATCGCCACTATCGGCCTTGATTGCGGCGGGGGTGGGGCGTCGGCGCGGCCGGCCCGAGGCGGGCCAGGGTCAGCTGCCTTCCAGGAGCACGTCCTTGGCCCGGTTGATCTGGGCCGCGAGATATGTGGAGCCGCCGCGGTCGGGGTGATTGGCCAGCATCAGCCGGCGATGGGCGTCCTTGATCTGCTCGGACGTGGCGTTCTCGGGCAGGTCCAGGACCCGGAGCGCTTCGGCCCGCGTCATCCTGCCGCTGTCGGGAGAGGGGGGAGGCGGGGCGGCCTGCTCGCGCCAGGCCGGGTGCTCGCGGTCGAGGAAGGCCTCCAGCACCTGGACGGAGGCGGGATCGGACGACGCCTCGGCCAGGAGGTCGACCGCCTCCGTCATCGCCAGGTCCTCGAGGCGGCGCCCGGCATGGCGGCCGGCGATCACCTCGCCGGTCATCCGTCCGGTCGCGTGGTCGAGGGCGACCCGGAGGAAGGCCGTGTCGAGCGCCGAGCCACCGGTCGAGGTCGGGCCGCCGGCGGTCGAGGTCCGGGTCGGAAACAGGATCCGCTTGAGCCAGCCCCATCGCATCAGCAGCGGCAGGATCGCGGTCAGCGTCGCGCCCATCGCCTGGAAGTTGCCGCGCAGCAGCAGGAAGAGGGCGAGCACGCCGAGGCCGAGACCGCCGATCCACTTCACGCCGATGGCAAGCTGGCGCGGACTCGCGGTCATGAAGGCGCGCGCCATCAGCCAGACGCAGGTGAGAAGGACGATCCCGCCCAGGATGTAAATCATCAGCCGAGCCTGTGCGTGAGCAGGAGCGCGGCGCCGCCGGCCTTGCGCGCGTGGCTCTCGAGCGCCGGGCGACCGCCGGCGGCATAGACCGCGACCGCCGAGAGCAACTCGCGCAGCTGCTTCGCCGAGCCGGCATCGAACGGGCAGTAGGCGCCCTTGGAAAGGCGGGCGATCTCGCGGAAGACCTGCGCCGGACGCTCGCCGCCGCCTTCATGAAAGACGAAGACGGGGACGCCGAGAAGACCGAGCTCGCCCGCCTTGCGGCAGGCGGTGTCGGCGTTCTCCTCGAAGGCGTCGCCGATGAAGACCAGCGCGGCGACGCGCCGGGCCTTGGCCTCGTCGACGGCATGGGCGAGCACGCGTTCGATCTGGGTCTGGCCGCCCTGGCAATCGACGCCGTTCATATGCCTAAGGAGGGCACCGGAGTCGGCGAGCCAGGGGCTCGCGTAAAAGTCGTGGAAGCCGCGGTAGTAGACGAGCTGCAGGTCGAGGCCGCCGAGCGCCTGGGTCTCGCGGAACATGTCCGCCTGGAGCTGGGTCGCCTGATCCCAGGTCGGCTGCCGGCTGAGCGTGGCATCGAGCGCGAAGATCAGCCGGCCGCGATGCGTCGCCGGCACGGGCTTCGGCGCCGCGCGCACCTGCGCGAGGAAGGCATCCACGGCCGCTTGGCCCGATGTCGGCAGCTTGGAGCCGCTCATGGCTCCATCATATAGGAAGCCTAGCCCGCTGAGGCGAGCGCCTGGGACTGCGGCAGGGGCAGCTTGAGGGCTTCCAGCAGCATCCGCACTTCCTGGCGGGCGGCGATGTGGCTCATCTTTAGCTGCTCGGTCTCCGCCTCGGCCAGGTCCATCAGAGTCAGGCCCTTCAGGAACAGCTCGCGGAAGATCACGCGCTCGGAGAAGCCCTGCACGTAGCGGAAGCCGATGCGCTTGGAGAGCTTCTCGAGCACGCGGTTCATATCGCGCTTGTTGCGGGCGTCCAGCGCCGAGAGGCGGTTGCGCATGACGATCCAGTCGATCGTGCCCCGGTCGCGCATGGCCCTCTGCTTGCGGCTTTCCCAGACCAGCTCGGCATAGGCGCCGGGGCGCTGGATGGTGAGCGTGTCGGCATCGATCAGCGCCAGCACGTCGAGGTCGACAAAGCTGTCGTTGAGCGGCGTCACCAGCGTGTCGGCATGCGCATGGCCGAGGCGGCCGAGGAAATTGTCGGAGCCGGCGCAGTCGATGACGAGATAGTCCTGGGTCGCCGCCAGCTCCTCGAAGGCCGCCTCGAAGCGCTGTCGTTCGTCGACCGCGGCTACGGCTTGGTCGGCGGCTTCGGAGCGGGCGATCGGCACATGCGTCGGCAGCGGCAGCCTGTCGGCGCCGAGGGTGATGGCGCGGGCAGAGCGGTTGGCGGCGTAGCGCGTCAGCGTGCCCTGGCGGGCATCGAGATCCATCGAGCCGACGCGATAGCCCTGGCGCAGCAAGGCTACGACCAGATGCATCGCGGTCGTCGACTTTCCCGAGCCGCCCTTCTCGTTGCCGAGAACAATGACATGCGCGCGTGTCATTCAGGGCGGACCCAGACGGCGATGTCGTGGAACACGGCCCCACCCGCCGGCGGCGCCGCGTCGGCGCCGACCAGCACATTGATGCCCCTGCCTTCGACATGGCGCGAATTCGGCCAGATGCCCTCGGCGACGACGACACCCGGGCGCAGCCCGTCGAACATCTTCGCGTGCAGCAGCAGGTCCCCGCGCCGGTTGCCGACGCGGACTTTGCTACCCTCGGCGATGCCGAGGCCGGCCGCGTCGTCGGGATGCATCAGCAGGCTCGGCCGGATCTCGCGCGCGACCGAGGTCGGCATCTCGGTGAAGCTGGTGTTGAGGAACTGGCGCGCCGGCGAGGTCGTCATCCGGAACGGATGCTCCTCGCTCGCCTTCTCAATCGTGTCCAGGTGGTCGGGGAAGCTCGGCATCGCCGCGAAGCCCGGTCCGATGGCACTCCAGTCGGGGCGGAAGCGGAAGCGTTTGTCCGGCGTGCCGAAACCGTCGAGGAAATGCGCGCGCTCGAAGGGAATGACGCAGTCGTGCCAGCGCTGCTCCTTCAGCGTCGCCGCGTCGGGGAGGCCCGAAGCCTTCAGCGTCCAGTCGGCGAGCTCCCAGGCGGTCATGTCGAAGCCCGGATGCTCGGCACCGAGGCGCTTCGCCAGGCCCTGCAGCACCTCGTGGTTCGATCGGCTCTGGGCGTACGGCTCGATCGCCTTGGCGCCCATCAGGACGAAGGTGTGGCCGCCGCCCTGGTAGATGTCGTCATGCTCGAGGAAGGTCGTCGCCGGCAACACGACGTCCGCGTATCTCACCGTGTCGGTCGGCAGCTGCTCGTGCACGCAGAGGAACAGATCCTCGCGCAGGAGGCCCTGGATCACCTTGTTCTGCTCGGGCGCGACCACGGCCGGGTTGGTGTTCTGTACCAGCATCGCGGTCACCGGCGGTCCGCCCTTGAGCGCATCCGGTTCGCCGATCAGCACCGGGCCGATCCGGCTCTGGTCGAGCAGGCGCACCTTCGGATCGATCCGGTCCTTCCCCTCGATCATCGTCTTGTTCCAGGGGTAGATCGCGCTGTTCGAGTAGAGCGCGCCGCCGCCCTTGCGCTTCCACTTGCCGGCGAGCGCCGGAAGGCAGGTCGCGGCGTGAAGCTGGGCGGCGCCGTTGCGCGAGCGGCTGAAGCCGTAGCCGACGCGCATGAACGCGCGTTCGGAGCGGCCGTAGAGGCGCGCGAAGTCGACGATCTCCTGTGCCGGCACGCCGCAGATCGCCTCCGCCCATTCCGGCGTGCGGCTGGCGTAATGCGCCTCTACCTCGGGCGAGAAATCGGTATAGCGCGCCAGGTACTCGCGATCGGCATAGCCTTCCTTGAGCAGCACATGGCCGACCGCGGCGGCCAGGGCGCCGTCGGTGCCGGGGCGCACCATGATGAAGATGTCGGCCGCCTCGGCGGTGCCGTTCCGGTAGACGTCGATATGGACCAGCTTGGCGCCGCGCTCCTTCCGCGCCTTGGCGACATGGGTCATGACGTTGACCTGGGTCGCGACCGGATTGCCGCCCCACATCACGATCAGATCCGAATCCTGCATCTCGCGCGGGTCGAGGCCGCGCTTGACCCCGTGGCCGGCGAGCCAGCCGGCATCGGTCAGCGCGATGCAGATCGTGCTGTCCTGGCCGGAATAACGCATGACGTGGCGCAGCCGATGGATGCCGTCGCGCATCACGAGGCCCATGGTGCCGGCGTAGTAGTAGGGCCAGACCGTCTCGGGTCCGTACTTGGCGGTGGCGGCCTTGAACGCATCGGCGACACGGTCGAGCGCCTCGTCCCAGCCGATCTCCTTGAACTGTCCGGTACCCTTCGGCCCGGTGCGCAGCAGCGGTACCGTCAGCCGGTCCTTATGATGCACGCGCTCGGCGTATCGGGCGGTCTTGGCGCAGACGACGCCGGCCGTATAGGAGTTCTCGCCGGCGCCGCGGACGCGGCCGATGGTCTTCGCGTCCAGACGCTCGACTTCGAGCGCGCAGGTGCTCGGGCAGTCATGCGGGCAGACCGACGGGACGATGTCGAGAGGCATGGTGAATCGGGCCGGATCGGAGACAGACCCCACCATAGCGATTTCGCTGCCGCTTTGACAGTCGGCGAAGGGCATCCGCGCCGGATGTCACGGCTTCCGCTTGACCGCGTTTGAGACCCCGGCCAAGAGTGCCGGCCATGACGGAAACGGTGGACGCAGTCGTCGTCGGCGCGGGCGTGGTCGGGCTTGCGATCGCGCGCGCGCTGGCGCGCGAGGGCCGCGAGGTGATCGTGCTGGAGGCGGCCGACGCGATCGGCACCGAGACCTCCTCGCGCAACTCCGAGGTGATCCATGCCGGGATCTACTATCCGAGCGGCAGCCTCAAGGCCAAGTTCTGCGTCGAGGGCCGCGACAAGCTCTACCGCTTCTGCGCCGAGCACGGCGTTCCGCACCGGCGCTGCGGCAAGCTGATCGTCGCCACCGACGAGTCGCAGCGCGCCGGCATGGAGAAGCTGCGTGCCATCGCGGCGGCGAACGGTGCCGGCGATCTCGCCTGGCTCTCGGCCGAGGAGGCGAGGGCAATGGAGCCGCAGCTCGCCTGCATCGGCGCGCTGCATTCGCCGCTGACCGGCATCATCGACAGCCACTCCTACATGCTGGCCCTCCAGGGCGATGCCGAGGAGCGTGGGGCGATGATCGCCTTTCTCTCGCCGGTGATCGGTGGCCATGTCGGCCACAACTCGATCGAGATCGAAGTCGTCGGCGCCGAGCCGATGCGGATCCGCTGCAAGACGCTGGTCAATTCCGGCGGCCTGCATGCGCAGGCCCTGTCGAGGAAGCTCGACGGTCTCAATCCGGCGACAGTTCCGCCCGCGTATCTCGCCAAGGGCAACTACTATGTGCTGACCGGCGTGAGGCCGCCCTTCACGCGGCTGATCTATCCGGCGCCGGAGCAGGCCGGGCTCGGCATCCATGTCACGCTCGATCTCGCCGGGCAGATGAAATTCGGCCCCGACGTCGAATGGGTGAACGAGATCGCCTATGACGTCGATCCGCGCCGCGCCGACTCCTTCTATGCGGCGATCCGCACATACTGGCCGGCGCTTCCCGACGGCGCGCTGTCGCCGGGCTATGCCGGCATGCGCCCGAAGCTGCAGAAGCCGGGCGAGGCGGCGAAGGATTTCATGGTGCAAGGCCCGCGCGAGACCGGCATCCCCGGGCTTGTTAATCTCTACGGCATCGAGTCGCCGGGATTGACCGCCTCGCTTGCCATCGCCGACCACGTCGTCGAGCTGCTCAAGTGCTGAAGCGGGCGGCGAGCTACGAGGATCTCGTCGGCGGATTCCGCTGGGACATCCCCGCCCGCTACAACGTCGGCACCGACATCTGCGACAAGCATGGCGATGACGGGCTCGCGCTCATCCATGAACGCGAGGACGGCACCGTCGAGCGCTGGCGCTTCGGCGATGTGCGTCGTCACGCGAACCGCCTCGCCAATCTCCTGATCGGCTCGGGCCTCGCCGTCGGCGACCGCGTCGGCATCCTGCTGCCGCAGCGCCCGGAGACCGCCTTCGCCCATGTCGCCTGCTACAAGGCCGGCCTCGTCGCCATCCCGCTCTTCACGCTGTTCGGCGAGGACGCGCTCGCCTACCGGCTCGGCGATGCCGGCGCCAAGGCGGTGATCACCGACAGCGCGAGCCTCGCCAAGCTGGCGCCGATCCGTGACCGCCTGCCGGAGCTCAAGCTCGTGCTGGTTGTCGATGCCGCGAAGGATGGTGCCGGCGTCACCGCGCTGGCACCCGCGCTCGAGAGATCGAGCGATGCCTTCACCGCTGTAGACAGCGGCGCCGACGATCCGGCGCTGATCATCTACACCTCGGGTACGACCGGAAATCCGAAGGGCGCGCTGCATCCGCATCGCGTGCTGCTGGGACACCTGCCGGGCGTCGAGTATCCGCATGAGTTCTTCCCGCAAGCCGGCGATCGCTTCTGGACGCCGGCGGACTGGGCCTGGATCGGCGGCCTCATCGACGTGCTGCTGCCCTCCTGGCATCACGGCGTTCCGGTGGTCTCGCGCCGCTTCGCCAAGTTCGATCCCGACGAAGCCTTCGCCTTCACGGCTCGGCATGAAGTGCGGAACGCCTTCCTGCCGCCGACCGCGCTCAAGCTGATGCGGCAGGTCGAGAGCCCGCGCCGGCACGGCTGCAGGCTGCGCAGCGTCGGCTCCGGCGGCGAAAGCCTCGGGGCCGAGCTGCTCGATTGGGGCCGCGCGACCTTCGACCTCACGATCAACGAGTTCTACGGCCAGACCGAGTGCAATCTCGTCGTCGGCAATTGCGCCTCGCTGGTCGACGTCCGGCCGGGCTCGATGGGCCGGCCGATTCCGGGCCATGATGTGCGCATCGTCGACGATGCCGGCGCCGAGAGGCCGCGCGGCGAGGTCGGCCAGGTCGGCATCCGCCGCGGCGACCCGGTGATGTTTCTAGGCTACTGGAACAACCCGCAGGCGACCGCGGCGAAATATGCCGGCGATTTCCTGCTCACCGGTGACCTCGCGCGCCAGGACGAGGACGGCACGATCTGGTTCGTCGGCCGCAGCGACGATCTGATCACGACCGCGGGCTATCGCGTCGGCCCGGTCGAGGTCGAGGAGTGCCTGCTCAAGCATCCGGCGGTGGCGCTTGCCGCGGTCATCGGCGTGCCCGATCCGATCCGCACCGAGAGCATCAAGGCCTTCCTCGTGCTCAAGCCCGGGCGCAGCGGCGACGAGGCGCTCAGGCGCGAGATCCAGGATTTCGTCCGCGCCAAGCTCGCCGCGCACGAGTATCCGCGTGCGGTCGAGTTCGTCGAGGCGCTGCCGATGACGACGACCGGCAAGATCATGCGGCGCGAGCTCCGCGCTCGCGAGGCGGCGAAACGCTAAAGTGCGTGCCGGAGGGCGAGGTGAAGACCGAGCCCGAGCAGGCCCAGGAAGAAGCAGCGCCGGAACAACGCGGCGCTGATGCGCCCGCGCAGCCACTGCCCCGCCCACATGCCGCCGAGCGCCGGCACCAGAGCCGCGAACGAGACCATCGCGTCCATGCCGCCGAAAGCCCCTTCATGCGCGAGGCTCGCGGCCAGCGCGAAGGTCGAGACGGTGAATGACAAGCCCAGCGCCTGGACAAGATCGTCCTTCTCCAGGCCGAGCGCCTGGAGATAGGGGATAACGTACAGAATCTTTCGCACTTTCGGGAATGGTGGCTTCTTCTAGAGTGAAGGAGCAAACGATGAGCAGTGAGACTGCGATGGGCCAGGTGATCCAGATCGACGAGGCTCGGATC
>Ga0194132_10006575_pt1 | contig 17936 bp, 10 predicted proteins | sample TA2KigOf80mmetaG_FD_148612 | JGI IMG/M metagenome (GOLD analysis project Ga0194132, IMG submission 148612) | Freshwater microbial communities from Lake Tanganyika, Tanzania - TA2015054 Kigoma Offshore 80m | ecosystem: Environmental > Aquatic > Freshwater > Lake | place: Tanzania: Lake...
AGTTTTTGCCGACTGATTCCCGTGACCTGAAAAGGCATGTTTTTGTCCTGTCGAAGCAATCGGAATCGAACTAGGATAAATGAGAGATTGGAAATGGTAGGCCACAAGGTCAGGACTGGTGGCTTGCCTATTTTTTGAGTTGAAGAACAATTACCCCTCCTCCTATTCCTCCCTCCAGAGAGCCTTTCTATGAACTTCAAGACATGCATGGTGTTGGCCGTTGCGGCTTTGGCATTTTCGTATTCGGCTGCCGAGTTGAATGCCGCGACTCCGGAATTGGTAACCGTGGGCAACGCGGGCAATGCTGCCGATGACACGGGTTTCGGCGCCGTGGGCTACAACTTCAAAATTGGCAAGTTTGAAGTCACGAACGAAGAGTACTGTGCGTTCCTCAATGCCGTGGCGAAAGCGGATAAGCATGGGCTGTATGACGGCCGAATGAACGGCGGGCCGGAAGATTGGGGCGGGATCAGTCGCGATGGCGCCCCGGGCGACTATACGTACACAGTGCGGGACGGGATGGGGAGCAAGCCTGTCAACTATGTTACGATTCAAAGCTGCATGAGATATGCCAATTGGCTGAGCAACGGCCAGGGCAAAGGAAACACGGAAACGGGCGTTTACACGTTTGACGGCAACGACGTGACCGCGCCGGATCACTCGGAATTGGCGAAAGGGAAAACGGCCAAGTGGGCCATCGCCAACGAGAATGAATGGTACAAGGCAGCCTATTACGATCCGAAAAAGGACGGCGGAGCAGGCTACTGGCGGTTTCCAGCCGGAAGTGATTACGCCCCATCTGCCAATCTCAACACCAATGCACCTTCCGACGCAGGATCGTTCAAGGATGCCAGCAGCCCGTACGGAACATTCGACCAGGGAGGGAACATGTGGGAGTACAATGACTCTCAAAGCGACGGAAAGTATGGACTCCGTGGCGGTTCCTTCTACATCAACGACAACGAGAACTACATGGCTGCCAACGTGCGCTACGATGTGTTAAGCGCAAAGTGGCCCAACTATGGATTCCGAGTTGTTCAGCTTGGCGGTGACGCGAGCAAGTAACGCGGAATCACGGCATCCATCGGGTGCCGTTCCAAGCCGTTGTCGGTCCCCTCAAGCGCCCGTGCCGCGTTGCGGCTGCGCCCATCACAATCCATCAACCTGGAGAAGGCCGTTTGCCATGAAACGTTGGATTCTCATAGCGGCGATGCTCGTTTCCTTGATGGCCAGCGTCGATACGGGCGCCGCGGCTACGTATTACGTCAGTTCGTCGGATGGCAACGACACTTCAACGGGATTGGCCGAGAAACCCGACGGGACTGCCGGCCCGTGGAAAACGCTGGCCAAGGCGTCATCCATCGAACTGGCACCGGGCGACCGTGTATTGCTCAAATGCGGCGACACCTGGAACGAAGAGTTGCGCCCCAAAGGAAATGGCACGCCGGAGAACCCCATTGTCATCAGCTCGTACGGCGAAGGTCACAAGCCGATCATAGACCGGCAGGATTTCAAAAAGGATCTCACGGGCATTCGCCTTTCAAATCAGGAAGGATTCAAAATCACCGGGTTGGAATTTGCGCATTGCATGACTGGCATCTATGCGGACTATGCCGCCGGTGCTCCGAAGCGCAAACACATCTGGATCGAGGACTGCTATTTTCACGATTCGCTGCTATACCAGCACTATGAGGACTACCCGAACCGCAAGATCGGCCTGGGCATCTGTTTCTTTTCCTTCGAGCGGGGCAATCGGATTGTCCTGACAGACATCACGATCAAAAACTGCGTCTTTCGCCGGCTGGCCTCCGGAGTGTGGACGAACAGTCCGGACAATTTCAACAAGAACGCCTCGTATGTTTACAACTTCGGCAACATGACGTTCGAGGATTGTCTGTTCGAGGAAGGCTTTCAGTGGCAAATGGGTATTCGAGGCGTCGATGGGGGGGCGGTGCGGAACTGCGTGACGCACGATATCGGCCGCAATTTCCGCTCGTTCAACGGCGTGGCAGGGGGGATGTTCTTCCGCTGCAAAGATTGGGTGTTTGAAAATAGCGAGTGGGGCTTTGTGGACATCGGCCTGGGGAGCGGCGATGGCGAAGCGTTTGACTTCGAAGGCAACTGCGACAACATGGTGATGCGCAATTGCCTGTTTCACGACACGGATGGCCCGGGATTCTTGCTGTGCTGTTACGCTTCCGATGGGCATCCCAACATGGGGATCGTGATGGAGAACTGCGTGCTCAACGGCAAGTCCAAACGGCCTATCGGGCTCCCCCGTTGTGAAATCGTCAATACGACCGATTGGACGGAGTGCACCTGGAAGGATTGCCGCTTCTATCTCTCGCCAGGAGAGGTCCTGATGCGCGTGATGGATCCGGAGAAGGAAAAACGTTCGACCTTCAGCAACTGCGTGCTCAAGGATCTGACTGCGGCGTGCCGCGGGGAGAAGATCTCCGGGAAAGCGCTGGCTTCATCGGAAACCGCCGGCAACGAAGCGGCCAAAGCGGTTGACGGAGATGCCAACACCGGTTGGATGGCGACGGACCCCAAGGACCCCTGGATTGAGATTCAGTTCGTTCAGCCGACGGCGGTCAACGAATTCAAAATCCGCGAGTTGCCCGGTTCGTCCATTGTCCGCTATGTTATCCAATGTTGGGACGACAAGACGTCTCGCTGGGTCGGTTGCTTCAACGGCCGCACGATTGGTAAAGAGTTTGTCGCTCCGATCGTCAGCCGCACGACTCCCAAGGTCCGGCTGCAAGTGCTGGCGACGAGCAGCGGTCAGCCCGGTATCGCGGAATTTTCTGCCTATCACGATACCAGCGGCGAAGTCTTCAACGTGGCACGCGGCCAGACCACGCCCGGGCGAGTCGGCAAGTGAACTTGGACGATGCCGGAGTTCGCAATGAGAACGGTAGCCCCAAGCGGTCGGATCCTGGCATTTGGACTCGTGTTCTTATCGGGCGCCTTTCTCCCCCAGGCTTTTGCCGCCGAGCCGCCGGCCCCCTATGGGCCCGTCCCAATGCCCCGGCAACTGGCTTGGCACGAATTGGAACTCTATGCCTTCATTCACTTTTCCATCAACACGTTTACGGACAGAGAGTGGGGCAATGGAGATGAGGCTCCCAAGCTGTTCAATCCGACGGAGTTCGATGCGGAACAGATCGTCAAAAGCGTCAAGGCGGGTGGCCTGAAAGGTCTGATTCTCACGGCCAAGCACCACGACGGTTTCTGTCTCTGGCCAACCAAGACAACGCCGCACAACATCTCCCACAGCCCGTATCGCAACGGCCAGGGTGACATCGTGCGAGAAATGGCCGCTGCCTGCCGCAAGCACAGTATCCAGTTCGGCATTTACGTTTCCCCCTGGGACCGGCACCACGCGGAGTACGGACAGGAAGGCTATGTAAGGACATATCATGAGCAAATTCGCGAACTGGCAACGCAATACGGCCCGCTGTACGAGATGTGGTTCGATGGAGCGAACGGTGGGACCGGTTTTTATGGCGGACAGCGAGGACGCCGGCGCATCGACGGCGCGACGTATTATCAATGGGGCAAGGTGGTCGAGATCCTCCGCGCCGCTCAGCCCGATTGCGTCATCTGGGGGATGCCCAACGCCGATGCCCGCTGGGGCGGTTCGGAGCAGGGCGTTGTTGGCGATCCGTGTTGGGCTACCGTGAATCTCCCCGCGCCGGAGTCGGAATTTTCCCACGGGCACCGCTACGGTAAGTTCTGGCTGCCGGCTGAAGCCGATGTCTCCCTCCGTCCCGGTTGGTTTTATCACGCCCAGGAGGACCGTCAGGTCAAGCCGCCTGCCAAGCTGGCGGAGATCTATTTCGCCTCGATCGGCCGGGGCGCCAATCTCATACTGAACATTCCTCCGGACAGGCGCGGTCGCATCCACGATGCCGACTTGGCGTCCCTGAAAGGATTCCACACTTGGCATGAAGCAACGTTCGGAACCAACCTGGCCATTGGCGCCACTCTTGCGGCCAGTAACGTTCGCGGCGGTGACGTCGCTCAATTTGGTCCTGAGCGTTTGCTGGACGCAGACCGCTGGAGCGCGTGGGCAACCGACGACCATGTCACCCAACCTACAGTGACGATCACTCTGTCCAAGCCGGTCCGTTTCAATGTGATTCGGCTCCGCGAAGATGTTCGCTCCGGTCAGCGCATCGAAGGGATCGCCGTGGACGCCATACAGCAGGGTGAATGGAAGGAGCTTGCCGCAGCCGCCAGCGTCGGCCCCTCGCGGCTGTTGCGCGTTCCCGCCCTCACCGCGGACCAGTTGCGCGTCCGGGTGACAAAGTCTCCGGTCGCGGCGATGATTTCCGACTTGGGTTTGTTTCTCGAACCTGGAATGTAGTTGAAAGGTGAACCACCATGAGTGTGCCGCTGAGAGCCTGGTTATGCACGCTGGTCGCTGCCGCCTTGTTGCTCAGCCCCGGCCGAAATGCTGCGGCTGAAGATGCCGCGCCCAGTGCGCCGGCCAAACCGCGGCCGAACGCGGCAACTCAACCCGTGCCCGGCGGCGTCCGCTGGTACATGCGCAATCATGCCAGCAACCTTGAGAAAACCAAGCGTCACAAGTTCGACATTTGTTTTCTGGGGGATTCGATCACGGCGATGTGGCCCGGCGATCTGCTGCAGAAAACATGCGGCAAGGCGCAGGTCACCAATTTCGGGATTGGCGGAGACCGCACGGAGAATGTCTTGTGGCGGCTGGATCGGGGAGAACTGGACAAGACCTCTCCCAAGGTCATCGTGCTTTTGATTGGAACCAACAATATGGGTTTCAATACGCCTGCGGAAATTGCCGAAGGGGTGGCGGCCGTCATTGCCCGCCTGCAGGTGAAGTGTCCGTCGGCCAAAATCCTGTTGGTCGGCATTTTTCAGAAAAAGGATACCCCCGCTGAGAAAATCGTGGCCACCAATGCCTTGTTGGCTAAACTGGATGATGGCAAAGGAATTCGTTATCGTGACTTTGGAGCTTTGTTTCTTGACGAGCAGGGAAAACTCAAGCCGGGAATGCTCAGCGACAGCGTGCATTTGACTCGCCAGGCTTACGAGATCTGGGGCGCGGCGATGGCCCCGGTGCTGGCGGAAATGTGCCAGTAATGCCGACGCAAATCGATTGTGGAACTGTATCATGCCCTCCACACCGCAGCCCAGTTTTACCTTATTGACGGCCTTCGACCTGCTGCGCAACAAGAGGCCGGCCGACCTGACCGCTGAAGAAATTGTGGGCCTGCGCGCCTGCCGGGAGGCTAATCCGAGTTTGTTTTCATCCGTGGGAGGTTCCGAAGCGGTCGAGCGCTACTTGGTCGAGGCGGAAGCGGCTCTGGAATCCGGCGCTGGCAAGACGCCCCCTCAGGCGGCCAATCCACACCACGTTGCGGCGGAGCCTGCCTTGGAACCGGTGCGCCGTGCGAGACGCAGTCTCGAAGTGGTGCTCTATGCCTTGTTCATTCTCATGGCCGCGGTCGGATTGTACTACTTTGCCCGGCAGGACGAACCTCCCTCTACTGCCACAAAAAGCAAGCAGGACACCGGCCCAGCCGACAACAGCGGAACCGCTCCCGCAACTCAGCCGACGACGAAGCCTGCCGTCAGTGGGACCGCACAGCCACTAGCCGAAGAAGCAGATGCTCCGGCCGAAGTCCCAGCCGATCCTCCGTCCAATCCAAGCTCCTGGCTAGGTTGGCACATCGACCAGACCAAAACGGACTTCCCGCAGCGAGACGAATGGGATATCAGCGATCCGGCCAATCCGGTGCCTGCAAAAACGCTCCGCGTCGTCGGCAGCCTGTTGCGATTGACGCGGTCCATGGTCATCGGCCCGGAAGACCGCTGGTTAATGGTGGATGTGCGTCCTGCCAGCGCTGCTTTTCCCAGCGGCCAGATCGAGATCAAGGTGGATGGCCAGCAGAAGGCCCAGGCGAGCATCGGCGCCGGAGAATCAGACTGGCCCTTGTACGTTCCGTTGGAGGATTCCCAATCGATCAAGCGTAATCTGGAGATTGTCTTCACTCCCGGCACACCCCAGCAGCACATTGTTTTCTGGAATGCGCGCCTCACCTCCAATCCGTCCCGAAAGCCGCTACCGGAAAGCCCGCTGATCGCGCACTTGCGATCTGAGGATCCGGCTGAGCGCGCTCAGGGAGCGGTCGCAGCGGCGCAAGCGGTCGATCCGTTGGCGCTGACGGCCCTGTTACGGACAACAGAAGACGAAGCGCCCGAAGTACGTCGCGCTGCTGTCATGACGCTGTCTAAATACAACGCGGGTACGCCTCAGTTCGTGGTCAACGCATTGCTGAAACGGCTTAACGATCCAGATCACGAGGTGCGCCGACTGGCCGTGCAATCGCTGCTGGCGTTTGATTGTGATCGCACTTGGCTGGCGTTGAGCAAGGCCATGAACGGCCACTCGGACTCATCCCTGCGGGTATTTTTGGCGCAGCAGCTACACAACCGAAATTATCCGGCGGTGCGGGATGCGTACGTAAAGGCCATCAGTAGCGAAGACGATGCCTTGCGCCTTGCCGTCATTCCTTTTCTCAGCCAGCGGAATGACCATAACGTCACGCAGCTGCTGGTCCGGGCTATGGATGATCCCGAGCCGGGTGTACGTCAGGCGGCGGCCCATGCGCTGGCTGTGCGCAATGACGATGCAGCGGAAGCGGCGTTGGTTGCCGCCCTGGCCTCGCATCCGGACGTGGTGGTGCAGCGGGCGGCGGTGAGCCGATTTCAACGTACCGCCACCCCCCAAGCGATCCCGGCCATGCGCGCCGCCGCCGCGAGTCCAGACGACCAACTGCGGCGTTCGCTTCCAGCAGCTCTGGAAAAAATCCCCGGTCCGCAAGCGACGGCTCTACTGATGCAACTGTTCCAGGCGGCTGACCTGGCAGTCCAACACCAGGCCGCCGAGGCCTTGAGCAAACGGTCGGATCCCCAGTCCAAGGAACTGATGGTGAAGATTTTTGCCACCAGCCAGGATGTGACGCTACGCGCCCTCAGTGTTCGGCATTTGAGCAGCCAGCCAAGCGTTACGCCCGAACTGCTTCCCGCCTTGCGCGATGCGGCAAAATCCCAGAGTGTCACCGTGCGGTGCGAGGCCTTGAAGCTAATTCTTGCGATCCGAGCGGGAGTCTTTCAGCAAAAGCTGCAGCAGAGAAACTCGCGGCCCCAGGCGGTGGATGCCCTCTCGACATCCCCCATGCCGGAGATGCTCCAGCTTGCGGCGGAACTGCTGAATGATCCGATACCGCGCGTGCGGCTGGCGGCAGCCGCCACGATCGCCGGCGATCCCCATCCGGACGCCGATGCGCCGGCGCTGCGCCTGCTGGCCGATCCGGACGTGCAGATCCGGCAACTGGCTGCCCGCCGCTATCCGGACGTTGCGATACCCAGTGCCAAGACGATGGAGTTTCATAAACTCTGCTTACAGGACTCCAATGCTGAGGTTCGGGCGGCAGCCATCGCGCCGCTCTTGCAAATTCGCTCGCGGGATGCCCTGGCCTTGCTCAATCCGCTGATTGATGATCCGGAATTTGCGGTGCGTTCGGCCGCCCAGGCCTCGCGGCGCCGCAATCCGGCGGATGTGCAGGAGGAAGCCTTATTGCCCGCAGCAGCAAAGGTGCCCGGGCCGGAAGGAGTATCCGCCCTGATTGGCCTGCTTCAAGCTCCCAAGGCCAGCGTTCGTCAAGCCGCAGCCAAGGCGTTGGGGCCGAGGACTGAACCGTCTGCCGAGGAGGCGCTGTGCCGGGCGGCCAAGACGCATGCCGATTTGTTTGTCCGCCGTGCTGCCGTGCGCTCCCTGGCCGCCAAGGCGCCGGCCCCGGCCATCCAGGATGCCTTGCGGCACGCGCTGCGCGATTCCGATGCGGAAACTCGCGGCTTGGCCGTGCAGGCGCTGGCACGTGTGCCTGATAAAGACTCGATCGCCAGCATAGCGCCTTTAGTCAACGATCCCATCCCCGGCATCCGTCTGGCCGCCGTGGCGCTACTGGCACAAAGCCCTCTGCCGGAAGCAGAAGAACCCCTGCTGGCTGTGCTGGCTCACCCGGACTCGCAGCTTCGCGATCAAGCCATCGATCGGTTTCAGCGCATTCCGTCGCCGCGGGCCCTGTCTGCCTTGACGACCGCCGCGGCCGCTGCCGAGCGAGAAACGCGTGCTTCCGCCCTGCGAGCCCTGGGTAAGCTGAAGGATCCCGAAATTGTACCCGCCCTGGCCCGCGCACTGGAGGATCCGGATCAACATGTCCGCAGCACGGCCGCCGAGTCCCTCCGTGCCAGCACGGAGCCGGAAGCCGCACGGCACGTGCTCAGCGCGCTCGCCACGAGTCCGTATATCGACGTGCGCATCCAGGCGGCAACGAGACTTGGGCAACTGCCCGATCCCGCGGCACTGGAGCCGCTGGTGGCCGCAACCCGTAGCGAAGACGACACACTCCGGATGAGTTCTCTGGTGGCCCTTGGCAAGTTGAACGAGCCGGCCGCCACGGCGGCCATCTGCGCTGCACTGAACGATCCTGTTCCGGAAGTGCGACGGTCGGCGGCCAACCTGCTGACCGCGCGCCCGGATGCCATCGCGGAAAAGGGAATGCTGGACGCTCTCGGTTCTCACAGCGATATCGTTGTCCGGCGTGCCGCCGCTGCCCGCTTTCAAGACTATCCGACTCCACAAGCTATACCGACTTTGGCCGAGGCGATTAAAAATGTGGACGATGTCCTGCGGCTCCAGGCCGTCCGGGCTCTCCAAAAAACCAGCGTTGCCGAAGTGATAGAACCGCTGATCCAGGCGCTCTCCGATCCCAGCCAGGCGGTCCGTCAGACGGCGCTGGCCGCGTTGACACCACGCCCCGAGCCAAAAGCGCAATCCGCGGTGGCAGCTTATAGGCAGAACACGCAAGGTGTGCAGTAGCATCGAACTTTGGATGTACAAGCGTATTGAGTTGCGACTGCTGTTCGTCGCGCCCCTTCTGGCAGCAGGGCTTGTGTGGAGCGCCCCTACGCATGCGGCAGTTGATTCATTTGCTGGCTGGAAGCACTCCGGCTCGCTGGTGTTGTTGACTACGCCGGATGGCGCCGACCTGCCCGACGGCGCCGTCGAGAAGGATTTTCCCGTGCTGGTCCGCTTGCGCAAGGAGTGGTTTGATTTCCGTGAGGCGCAACCCAGTGGGGCCGACATCCGCTTTGCGGACGCGAAGGGCCAGCGCCTGCTCTATCAGATCGATCTGTGGGATGCCCTCGCCGGCCGAGCTGACATCTGGGTTCGGGTTCCTGAAATCCGCGGCAACGCGCGGCAGGTGCTCCAGATGTTCTGGGGTAAGCCGGATGCCGAGAACGGCTCGGATGGTGCGGCCGTGTTCAATCCATTCAACGGTTATGCGGCCGTCCTCCACCTCGGCGATAGCAGGAATCGCATCGTGGATGAGACCGGTACGGTCCAACCCACGGACAAAGGAACGACGCCTAGCGCAGGCATCATCGGCATAGCGCGCCACTTCGAACCCGGCCAGGGCATTGCTTGCGGCGAGGCGATCTCCGGCCTCCCCGCCGGCCAGGGGCCGCACACGACCCAGGCTTGGTTTCGGGCTCAGCGCGTCAACACGATGGCGGTCGGCTGGGGAAACGAGCAGGCCCAGGGCAAAGTGACGATGAACGTTCACAGCCCTCCGCACGTCCGCATGGAGTGCTATTTTTCCAGTGCTGATGTTGCCGGTGGCAGCCGCCTGCCGATGTCGGAGTGGGTCCATGTTGTCCACACATACAAGCCCGGCGATTCCCGGGTTTACCTCAATGGCCGTCTGGACGGCACGACCGCGCAGCAAGGCGCGCTTCTCCATATCCGCCAGCCGGCCCGCATGTGGCTCGGCGGCTGGTATGGCAACTTTCAGTTCGCAGGGGAAATAGACGAGGTACGGATTTCCAAGGTAGCCCGCTCCGCGGACTGGGTGAAGCTGGAATACGAAAATCAAAAACCGCTGCAAACGCTCGTAGGGACGCTGGCGCGGCCCGGCCGCGAACTGGCCGTTTCGCCGGAGGAGATTTCCGTGGACGAAGGCCGGACTGCAACGGTAACCGCCCGTGCGGGAGGCGCTGAAAAGGTGTATTGGATCCTCCAGCGCCAGGGCCAGGACAGGGTCGTCGCGGTGGACCGTTTTGACTACACGCTTCCCGCCGGCCGCGTTATCCGCAACGAGCAAGAAGCTCTGACGTTCAAAGCCGTCTATCCGGATGGGGTGAAAACGCGGTCGGTCCCTGTGCAGATTCAAGACGTCATCCCGGAACCGCAATTCACGCTGCAGGCGCCCGCCCGCTGGGACGGCCGCCAGACGATTGAGGTCGTACCGGCCATTTCCAATCTGCCAGCCATGCAGGCGCAGAATGCCGCGGCACTCAACTACCGCTGGACGGTTTCCGGCGGCGCCGTGATCAAACAAGTTGCTGCCGATCGTTTGATTCTCAAGCGGTCATTGTTTTCCGGCTTGCTGACCGTCACTGCGGCCATCGATAACAACGGCGCCCCAACAGTGGCCTCGGCGACTATTCGGATCAACCAACCGGAGAAAGATCCTTGGGTTCTACGGGTTGCTGATAACGATGAACGACCTGAAGAGAACCAATTTTACGCGCGCGACGAAAACAACGAAGGGACGCTTCATTACAACGGAGTGCTGGAGCGCCCGGCCGGCGCGGTCTTCTTAAAGGTCTTTGCGGACGACAAGCCGTGGAAGACCGAAGTCCAGCCCCTCGCCGCCGACAGGAGCTTTCGCTTCGCGGTGAAGCTCAAGCCAGGGTTGATTGTGTACCGAATCGAGTTGGGATCGAAGACCGGCGACGAAGAGACTGTGGTGTACCGAGCGGGCAATCTGGTGTGCGGCGATGCCTATCTCATCCAAGGACAATCGAACGCCCTGGCCACGGATACCCAGGAGGAAGCACCGCGCGAGACCAGCCCCTGGATTCGCAGCTACGGTGGTCCGCGCGGAAGGCAGGGTGGAAACCAGTGGCTGCGACGTCACGTCGAACGAGAGAAAAGCGAGGCAGCCCGTCGCATCAATCTATGGTGTCTTCCTGTCTGGAAGGCTCGTCCTGAGGACGAAGCGGAACTGGGCTATTGGGGAATGGAGTTGGCCAAACGGCTGGTAGCCAGCCAGAAGATGCCGGTCTTCATCATCAATGGGGCAGTCGGCGGCACGCGGATCGACGAACACGCCCCCACGCCGGACAATCCCGCGGACCTCAGCACTATTTACGGCCGCACGCTGTGGCGCATCCGACAGGCCCGGTTAACGCACGGCATCCGTGCCATCATCTGGCATCAAGGAGAGAGCGACCAGGGTTCCCATGGCCCCACGGGTGGATACGGCTGGGAAACGTACCAATCGTATTTCGTGGACATGTCTGCCGCCTGGAAGGAGGACTTTCCCAACGTCCAGCATTATTATGTTTTTCAGATCTGGCCGAATGCCTGCTCGATGGGAGGCCGCCACGGCTCCGGGGATCGCTTGCGGGAAGTGCAACGCACGTTGCCGCGGCTCTATTCCCACCTGCACATCATGTCCACCTTAGGCATCCGGCCGCGGGGAGACTGCCACTACCCGCTGGCCGGCTGGGGAGAGTTCGCCCGACTGTTGCAACCGCTCATCGAGCGCGACATTTACGGAAACATTCCCGGCGAATCGATTTCTCCGCCGGACCTGCGCCGGGCGCGCTATACCACCCCCGCGCTGGATGAGATCGAGCTGGAGTGGGACCAGCCGCTGAAACCGTGGCACGCTGCGCTGGTCCAGCACTTGTATCTGGACGATCAACCCGCGCCGGTACGGGCGGGGGAGATTCGCAACCACTCCATCTTCCTCAAGCTCATGGGGACGCCCGGCAAGCAAATCACTTACCTTAAGGAGAAAGACTGGAAACAAGAAAACTTGATCCTGGGAGCCAACGGCATCGCTGCGTTAACTTTCGCTGACGTCACCATTGAGCGTCCTTGAGCGCGGGAGGAGACCACCGGCGCGTCCGATTCTTACATTCGCGCCGCCAGCATACGCTGTTCATAGCTGCGGACATCATCGAGCCACTGCATTCCCACCGGTACGTCGCACGTCAGGCAATAGTGATCCCACACCGCCCCCCATGGCAGACTCTTAAGTTCCTCCTGCCAAGCCAGTCGGCCAGTAAAGTCTCCCTTGCGCTCCAGTTGCTTGAGCTTCACCGTCGGCTCCAGCAAAGCCGCCAGAAAAGCCTTCTGCGTGTTGCGCGTCCCGATGACCCAGGCTGCGACGCGGTTGATCGTCGCGTCGAAATAATCCAGCCCGATATGCGCCCGCGAAAGATAGTCGCCGCGGACCAGTTCCTGGGCGATGGCCAGCAGTTCATCTCCGAGAGTGACCACGTGGTCGCTGTCCCAACGGACGCCTCGGCTGACATGCAGCAGCAGCCTCGGAACGTATAACAAAACGGCCGCCATTTTGTCGGAGACGGTTTCGGTCGGATGAAAATGGCCCGTGTCGAGACAAAGCACCTTCTGCCGTGTGATGGCATAACCCAGGTAGAACTCATGCGATCCCGCGACATAACTTTCCGAACCGAGGCCGAACAGTTTTCCTTCCACGGCGTCCAGAAGGTGCCGCGGGTCAAGCGGTTCGGCGAACACGGCGTCCAACGACTCCGCCAACAACGCGCGCGGCGTACGGCGGTCGGCCGGGCTGTCCTTGAAGCCGTCCGGCACCCAAACGTTCGTCACGCAAGGGCTGCCCTGGGCCAGCCCCATGGCCGCCCCAATGCGGCGGCAGGCAATCCCATGATCGATCCAATACTGCCGGATACCCGAGTCCGGATGGGCCAGAGTAAAACCTTCGGCGGCTTTGGCATGAGCGAAGTACGTGGGGTTAAAATCGAGCGCAATTTGCCTTTCTCTCCCCCAGTCGATCCAGCCTTGAAAATGTTCCGGGCCGATTTGGTCGCGCTCCACCGCAGCGGGAAACTCGCCGTACATCGCGTGCAAATTGAGCCGGTGCTTGCCGGGGATCAACGTGTACGCTCGCATCAGATCGGCGCGCAGTTCTTCGGGTGTCCGCGCTTTGCCCGGATAGTTTCCTGTAACCGCCAGGCCGCCCCCCAGCGCGGCTCCGGCCGGCTCGAATCCTCCCACGTCATCCCCCTGCCAGCAGTTGAGCGAAATAGGAATCTCCGCCAGATGCTCAAGCGCCGCAGCCGTGTCTACACCCAGTTCAGCATATTGCTCTCGCGCCAAGGCATAGGCCTGCGCAATGCGAGCGGTCATAACGGCATCTCCAGTGCCTGGGCCAGATCGGCCTTGAGATCTTCCACATCCTCCAGGCCGACGCTGAGCCGCAGGAATCCGTCGCCAATGTTTTCCGGATAGTTCAGCGCCCCCAACTCCGGATGGTCTCCCAACTGCGGATAGTATTGGATGATCGATTCCGCGTGCCCCAGGCACACCGCATGGGTAATGAGCTTGAGTCGGCCGAGAAACTTAAAATGCTGTTTGGAATCCCCATCCAAGCCGAAATTGATCATCCCACCAAATCCCCGCATCTGTTTGCGAGCAATCTCATGCTGCGGATGGCTGGGTAAACCGGGGTAGCGGACAAACTTTACTCGCTGCTGAGATTCCAGGAACTGCGCGATTGCCATTCCGTTCTCGCAGTGCCGTTGCATGCGCATCGGCAGCGTGACGGTGCTGCGCATCAGCAGCCAGGCCGTGAACGGGCTGATCGTTCCACCCAGGTGGACGCAGGCCGCTTCCCGGATTCGTGTCATGATGTCCGTCGGGCCGATGACCGCACCGCCCAACCCGTCACCATGTCCGTTGACGTACTTGGTCAAACTATGCACCACCAGATCCGCCCCCAGGCTCAGCGGTTTTTGCATCACCAGGCCGGAGAACGTGCTATCGACGGAGAGCAGCACCCCGGCCTGTCGGGCGATTTCGGCGATTGCCGCAATATCGCTCACTTGCGTCGTGGGATTGGCCGGGGTCTCCACGTGGATCAATTTGGTATTCGGCCGCAGCGCCGCCGCGACTTCCGCCGGAGAGTCCGTGTTAACCAGCGACACTTCAACGTCAAACCGCTTTGCCAGATGCTCTACCAGCAGGCCGTGAACGCCGATATAGCAGATCCGCGAGCTGATGATGTGATCTCCGGCGCTGAGCAGCGTGAAAAACATGCCCGATACCGCGGCCAGCCCGGTGCTGAAAACGACGCAATCTTCCCCCTGCTCCATCGCCGCCAGCCGTTCTTCCAGGTAGCGGCCGTTCGGATGGCGCGAGCGGGGGTAGTTGAACCGATGGGTGTTTTCCCAGGCAAACGATTCCGCCAGCCCCTCTTGCGTATCACTCAGTTCAAAACTGTTGGCCAACACCAGCGGGCGACGAATGGCTTTGGTTTCCGCATCCACTCCTTCTCCCGCGTGAACGGCCCGCGTGGCCGCACCCAGGCGGCGCAGTTCCTCCAGCGATAGATTCATGGCTGATCCTCGTCCGGCTGTGCGCCAGGGTAATTCGGATGGAATCGGTCATACAGGGCCGGATTGGCGATGATTTTGACGGCGCTGATAGCGGCGGCTACGCCGAGGATCAGCGCCGGATATCCCCCCAGGTTGGACAGCTCTCGAACTCCGGCAAGTCGCTTGTCCGCCACCATGCTCCAGGCGAGCAGTGCGATTGCTGCCCCCCAAACGAACTTCAGCGTCCCGGTCGATTCCGGCTCGTCCGGCGAAATGCCCCGGCTGCTGATATTGGCCATCGTGTCCGTACAGCCGTCGGCCGTAGTGACGAAGGAAAGAAATGCGGTGACCAACAGGATTGGAACAAGAAATCCGGCCAGCGGCAATTGGCCTAAAAACGCGAACAGGACTCGCGTCGGATCCCGATCGTCCAGCAGTCCGGCGAGGCTTCCCGGCGCGGTTCGCTCCGAATAGACAATGGCAGCACAGAACACGGCCATCCAGGTTCCGGTAAACAAAGCCGGCAGTGCGACGTTGAAGAACAAGAATGCCCGCACGGTGTAGCCCACCGCAATCCGGCCCAAAAACGCCCCCATAATTGGTCCCCAGGCAAAAAACGCGGCCAACAACATCTGCGTATACGAGTTGGCAAAATGGTCTTGATGGGCCGCACCGGTAAACAGCACCTTCTGAAAATAGTTCCCCAGGAACTGCCCCAGTCCTTCGACAGCAAAGTTCAAGATAAACCGCGTAGGTCCGAGGAAGAGGATCAATGCAAGAAAACCAATCAGAAACCAGGTATTGACGTTCGCGATATAGCGTATTCCGCGAGTCACACCACTGACTGCGGCCACAATGGCGGTCGCCATGATCGCGGCAATGATGACGGCCAGCGTCGTACTGGAGGTTGCCGCGGACTGCGCCGATGGCTGCACGGGAACGGCGGCGGCCACTTGATTCCCAGCGCCTGTCCAATCCGCCCAAACATGCGTAACACCCGATCCCAGCAGCATGGCAGCGCCAGCCAGCGCAGCGGCGATCGCCGCCAGCAAGGCATAGAGGCAGATCGCATCAACCAGTGGACCGGCCACGCGGGCGCCCCGACGCCCCAGCAGTGGTGACAAAGGCGCACCCAAACTGAACGGCCGCCGCATGTTGTAATACGCGAATGCGAACATCAATCCGATGACCGACGGAATACAGTAGGGCGTAAATGTCCAGTGCAGAAGGATCGTCGAGATGGCAAAGTGAGCCGCATCCGGCGAGTTCGGCACGATCCCCAGCGGCGGCCGGGTCAGGTAATTCACCGGCTCGTAGGCGCACCAGAACAGAATCCCTGCGGCGATGTTCATCGTCAGCACGACCGCAAACATCTGCCAGGGCGTCAGCAAACGCGAGGCGCCGGGGCCTCCCAGAACCGTCCGACCGAACGGAGATACAAACAGCGCGCCGCACAGCACGACCATGGCGAACGAAGCCAGGGATACCAACCAGCCGAACGTGCCGGCGGACCACTGAGATGCCTGGGCGATGGCCCCCTGAAACCAATCTGGACGTACAAAGCTGGCCACAATCCCCACCGCACACAGCACAAACGGCGGAAAGAACACGAGTGGCTTGATCTGACTCATCCGACGGATTCTTTCTTCAGCAGCCGGTCGATGCGCAGAAAATCGGATTGAACCTGCGTTTTGCCGGAGGTGGCCAGGTCCGTTGCCATTTCAGCATACGCCGGGACAAACTTGAATCCGGCGCCGCACAGCGGGCCGCACAGCGTCACCCGCGGCAACTCCGGATGATTGTCGATGATTGGCACGTCATCCACGGTGTGGTCGTACAAGCAGGTCCGCAGGCCCAGCAGCGGACCATTGGCTTCCGGGAAATATCTTGCCAGTCCCTTGCGAATGAGCGCTTCGTCGTGTGCATTGGGCTGACGGTCGAAGGCGTCCGGATCAACCGGCTCGCCATACCAGTGCAGCCCGATCTTATACCCTGGCACGTCCTCCATCATGGGAAAGCCGTAATAAATGCCGTCGTCATCCGTCAGGCACCAGCAGGGCATCGCATCGGGGAGATAGGCCTTGGCATTCCGCAGCGGCCAGACCCAGCCGAAGCTCATCCGGGTCGCTATGCAGCGTACCCCTAATTTCGCCAGCAGCTTCCCCGTCCACGGCCCGGCGCAAAACACGAGACGATCCGCCGTGTACGTGCCGCGGCGCGTCGTCACCGTTACGGATCGGGCATCGGCATTCCAATCCAGGACTTCCGTGTTTCCCCACACCGTCGCTCCGTGTTGCAGGGCTAACCGGATGAAGGTGGTAATCGCCAGTTCCGGCCGTAAGAGCGCTCCTTCCCGATCATAGGCGCCCCAGTACGGTTCGGGCAGGGAGAATTGCGGGAACCGCTCTCGAATTCGGGCATGTTGGAGGTCTTCGAAATGTCCCCTGTTCTGCTGGTAAGCAGCGAAGGACCGGTCAGGGTGAAGATCGAGAAATCCGGTGGTCAGCAAGATATCTCGCACGCCGGACTGGTCCATCAGCTCTCGCCACAACTGATAGGCGCGGAGGATCACCGGTTCGTAAGGACTGCCGATGTAGGGGGCGATCTTGGTCTGCCGCGAGAACCCGTGCGAGCCCCCTTGGCTGTGCGGAATGGCAAAACGTTCCAGTCCCAACACGCGCATGCCGCGCTGGGCGAGATAGCAACATGTGGCCGAGCCGACGGCCCCCATGCCGACGACGATCACATCGTAAGAGTTTGCTTGGGAATCAAGCCCGGACGGCATCGTTTTCGATCCGCTGGTGGCAACTGACGCGGCTATGGCTGGAGCACAACTATCTCGGACGAGACATGGTTATCACGGCCGCCGGGAATACCGCGAAACCCGTACACCAGAAAGGCGGTCGTCCCCTTCGGCAGCGGCGCTTGGGAAACCACCCGGTCTTCTTCCAGGGTGCATTGGATGAAGTTCCATTTGCGATCCTTCCATTTGGCCTTGGAGTTAGTTTGGTACACCCAGACTTCTGAGAACGGGCCAGTGTATTTCGCGCGGATGAGGCGGCTGCCCCCGTCCACTTCCGGGCGTTCGATCTTCGGTAACGGAGGGCCGTCCTTGACGATGCTATCGGCAAAAGCGTAGATCTCCCGCGGCTCGTGCCAGCCCGATCCGTGGGCGTGGATCATCCAGGGACGAATACTCAAGGTGCTGGAACTTCCCGCCGCTTGCATCGACTTGGAGAAGATATCGATCTGGAAAACCGGATCCGCCACTGACGTCACGAAAAGCATGGGCATTTTGGCGTGGGGCAGATGAGCGGAGGGATCCCACTTGGTGCGATAATCGCGAAACTGTTTGGCGGTCATGTTTTTGGGAGGGAACCATTGGGCCAACCCTGGATTGTCGCTCTCATGAATGAACCCGGCGCCATAGACCGGAATCACAAAGGCAAAGC
>Ga0194132_10006576_pt1 | contig 17930 bp, 14 predicted proteins | sample TA2KigOf80mmetaG_FD_148612 | JGI IMG/M metagenome (GOLD analysis project Ga0194132, IMG submission 148612) | Freshwater microbial communities from Lake Tanganyika, Tanzania - TA2015054 Kigoma Offshore 80m | ecosystem: Environmental > Aquatic > Freshwater > Lake | place: Tanzania: Lake...
GGGTGGTTGCGGCTCGCGGGATGCCCGAACTTCTCGGTGAAGTACGGAATCATCGCCTCGACCACCCGCGGGTCCACCGGGGTCGTCGACTGCGAGTCCATGAAGATCGGAAACTTCAGCGCCATCGCCTCTCCTTGACCATGGGGCCCCACAACCGAGGACCCCACACCCCTCACGCCTTGATCGTGAACAGCTCGGGGACGTCCGCGCCCGTCAGCTCCGACAGGCTCATCGTGTCGAGCACCTGCGTAATCGCCGCCTGGATCTTCTGCACCGGGCGCCGCAGGTTGCAGTGCGCCATCTGGGGACAATCGCTCGCGTCTTCGAGGCAGCTCACGATGTTGACCGGTCCCTCCAGCGCGCGCACCACGTCACCCACCGAGATCTCCGCCGGGCGCCGCGCGAGCACGTACCCGCCCTTGGGCCCGTTCTGGCTCGTGATCAGCTTCTTCTTCGCGAGGCGCTGCAGGATCTTCGCGAGCAGCTCGGACGGGATGTGGAACTCGTCCGCGATCCGCTTGGCGCTCACCGCCCCGAGGTCCTCGTGGACCGCGATGTAGTGAATCGCCATCAGCCCGTAATCCGCGCGCTTGGTGAACCGCAGCATTGTCACGCCCTCGACTATACCCGACGATTTAGATCGGCGACCATTTCAGTCGGAGTTTGCCGCCCCCGACCAGCGCTGTCAAGAGAGAACCGTGGTTGGACCTTCCAAAAACGCTCCACCGGACAGGGACTTAGAAGCCAGAATCTCCCCCGATGGCCTCCCGGAGCTTGAGCGCGGTCTCTTCCGGGGGGACCTCGTTCACGAAGATGCCCCCGACCCGGTTCGCGGCTTCGGGCTGGGTGACGATCTCGATGTGCCAGTGGTAGTCGTCTCGGATCGTCGCCCATTCGCCGAGCAGGATCCGCGACCGGACGTTCGGCGCGGTGTGGAGCACGATCTCGTACCCCGGGTCGCCGAAGTCGCGCGCCAGCGCCGCGAAGAACTGCGACAGCAACGTGGACAGCTCGGGCGCGGTCTCCGCGGTCAGCGCGTCCTCGTACGACCAGCCGTGGCGGCGCGGGAGGATCCAGGCCTCGAGCGGCGTGCGCGCGGCGTAGGGCACGAGGCACGCGAACGACTTGGTCAGGCGCACGACGCGCTCGCGCACGGCGACCTCCTGGCGCAAAAGGTCGCAGTAGAGGCACCGCCGCTTGTACTGGTAGTACTCGCGCGCCTCGCGCAGCTCGCGGCGCTTCTCGTCGAACACGATGGGGATCGCCGTGACCCGCGAATACGGATGGTGCGGGCTGACGCCGGGCTTCTTGTGGCGGCGCGAGAGCAGGATGTCGCGGATCTGGCTGTCGCGCTTCAGGTCGAGGAGCCGGTCGCGATACATCCACAGCACGTCCTCGAGCTGCTCCGGGTCGATCGTGGCGAGCGTGTCGTCGTGCCGCGGCGACTCGACGATCAGCTCGCTCGCGCCGCGCGGCGTGATCATGTCGAACATGCCGACGCCTTCACGCACGAGCTCGTCCTCGATCCGGAAGTAGGGATCGCGCTCCGGGACCACGCGCACCATCCAGCCGGGCGTGTTCGGCGCGGAGCCGTCCTTGCGGTACGCGGCGATCTCGGGGCCGCTCGAGGCTTCGGCGCCCGGGCAGTGCGGACACTCGTCCGTCGCGTGGGTCGCGGGCTTCGGGCGGATGAGTGCCCACTGTCCGCGCGTGGGATCCTTCCGGAGCTCGTTCAGGGCCCTAGTCCTTGATCTGGCTCTTCAGCTTGCGGAGGTGCTGCCGGGCGACGTCGACCCAGTCCTTCTCAGCCGGGAGCTGGGACGCGAGCGCGATGTAGCGCTCCCACTGCGCGATCGCCTCGCGGGGATCCTTCTTCTCGTAGACGATCGCGAGGTTGTACATGGCGCCGGTGTGCTTCGCGTCGAGCTCGATGACCTTGCGGTACTCGTCCGCGGCTTCCTTCCAGAGGCCCTTGTCCTCGTAGACCTCGCCGAGGCCCATGCGCGCTTCGACGGACGAGGAGTCCAGGTCGATCGCCTTCTTGTAGGCGTTCACCGCCTCGTAGTAGAGGCCCTTCTCGCCGAAGTAGATCTTCCCCAGGCTCAGGTGCACGCGCGGGCTCATCGCGTTGTAGACCAGCGCCTGCTGGTACGCCTTGATGGCGCCGTCGGTGTCGCCCTTGGCGGCGCGCGCGTCGCCGAGGCCCACGTGCGCGTCGGCGTAGTACGGCCGCAGCTCGATGGCCTTCGCGTAGGCCTCGAGCGCCTGATCGAACAGCCGCCGCGGCTGGATGAGGAAGAGATCGCCGATCGCCTTGTAGGGCTCGGGCTGCGTCGGATCGAGCTGGGTCGCCGCGCGGTACTGCGCCTGCGCCTTCCAGCGATTCCCGAGCGCCTGGTGAACCGTGCCCAGCGCGAACTGCGCGGCAACGAAGCTGGCATCCGACTCGATCGCGCGCGAGAGCAGGTCGACCGCGCTCTCGTTCGCGTCCTGCCCGCCCCGCGTCAGCGCGACGTGGGCGCGCGCGTACAGCTCGAGCGCCCGGAGGCTGCGCGTCGGGCGCGCGGCCTTTTCAATGCGCGCGGTTTCGGCTTCCGTCAGCGGGACGCGCAGCGCACGCGCGTACACCGTGGGCAGCGTGGCGAGCTTGGCGAAGAGCTGGCCGTCGCCGACCGCGATCTCCTCGAGCGCCACGGGCTCGCCGGGCGGCTTGACCTCGAGATAGCGCGGCTGGAGGACGAGGTCGCTCCCCGTCCGGGTCACACGCCCGAAGATCGCGACGTCGGCGCGCATGCTGCGCGCGGCCTGCTGCACGACCTCGTTGCCCCACACCGTGGGGGCGCCCAGCGCGCGGAGCCGGCTCCGCTCGAGCGGAATGAACGCCTGGTGCTGCACGAAGGACAGGCGGAGGACCTCCCCGACGGCTTCGCCGATCCAGCGCTCGTCCGCGTCGAGCGAGGACGCGTCGAACGGTGCGATCAGCACCACGCGCGACTTGACCTGTGCGGCCTCCGCCGCGCTGACGAAGGACATCACGGCCACGAGCGCCACGAGCATGACCAGGGGTCGTCGTGCGGATCGAAGGATCATCGGCTGACCTCCCCGTCCGTGCCGGCACGCTCCCGCCGCCGGAACCAGCGGGCCAGGAAGCCCAGGGCGGCCGTGCCGACGCGTCTGAGCGCAATCTCCGGTAACAGCATGACACCGGCGATGCCGACGAGCCAGGGCCAGATATCGACCGCGATCCGGGACTCGCGGCGCGCCTTCAGGAAGGCGCCGCGGGGGTCGTCGAGGCTGCCGCCGCCCGTCAGCTCGGCCAGCTCGCGCAGGAACGTCTCGTCGACGCCGAGATCGCGGAGCTCGCGCGCGTACGGCACGACGAGGCCGGCGAGCTGCGAGCCGATGACCTGGTCGTTCCGGCGCTGTGCCATGCCGAGGAGGTAGACACCTTCCTGCGGCGCGGGGAAGCGGCCGCGATACCGGCCCGGAGCCACCTGCTCCAGGTCGATGACCGTGCGCTCCTTGTTCGGCGCGACCACACCGACCTGCGAGTCGAGGAAGTTGATGAACTCGCCCTTGCTATCGACCGCGTCCACGAGGACTTCGCCGACGCCGTCACGCCGCTCGACGGACGCCACGGTGTCGCTGCGCGTCCCGCTGCGCAGCGTCCAGCGCGTGAGCTGCGCCCAGAACTTGTTGAAGTCGCGCCACCGGAGCCAGAGGACGCTCCACTTCGCCTTCGCGTCCGAGGTGAACGCCGCCGCGCGGCCCACGCCGTAGCGCCACGTGGCGAGGACCGGATCCTCCTTGTGGCTCATCAGCACGAGCTCGGCCGTGCTCTTCACCGTGGTCGCCACGTACCCGCCGAGCGGCGGGACGTTCTTCCAGTCGATGTCCTGCATCGCCTCGTGGCCCGGCGCCGTGAGCTGCGGCTTGAACGGCTGCTCGACGAGCGAGGCCTTCGACGCGAGCTGGGTCTCGAGCGTGAAGATCCGCGGGATCGTCTGCGAGTACTCGGTGTAGTAGAAGCGGCCCTTGCCCCACTTCGCGATGTCGACCATGAGCTGGACGTCGGCGTCCTTGCCGATCGCCACCGAGGAGACCGTGATCTTGTCCTTCACCATCCGGCGCAGGAGACCCGTGAAGTCGCCGCGGGTCATCTGGCCGTCGGAGAGGAAGATGACGTGCTTGAGGAGCGCGGGGCGCTCGAAGAGCTGGCTGTAGGTCTCCTTCAGCGCGGGGTAGCCGTCGGTCCCGCCGCCCGCCTTGACCGTCGCGATCGCGTGGTGGATCGCGCCCTTGTCGCGGGCCGCGCGTATCGGGACGTCCCAGATGAACTCGGTGTCCCAGCTCTGCACGCCGACTTCGTTGCGCTCGTCGAGGAGATCGACGACGAGGTGCGCGGCCTCCTTCGCGAGGTCGAGCTTGGTGATCTTCTCGTCGCCGGTGGCCATGGCCATCGATCCGGAGCGGTCGATCGAGAGCACGACAGCCAGACTCGGGATCTCGACCTTCTGCTTCACTTCCATCGTGACGGGCAGCGCCTCTTCGATCGGCGTGCGGTAGTAGCCGCCGAGGCCGAAGCTCTCCTCGCCGCCGATCATCATCAGCCCGCCGCCCTGGTCCCGGACGTAGTCGCGGATAAGCGCCATCTGCGGCTTCGTGAGCTTCAGCGACGAGACGTTCGAGAGCACGATGCCGTCGTACTTCTGCAGGCCGGCCATGTCTTTCGGGACCTGGCTCGCCTCGACGACGGTCACGTCCATGTTCTGGGAGCGCAGCGCGGCGGCGAGCGACTGCGCCTGCGCGCGGTCCTTCTCCGCGAGCAGCACCTGCGGCTTGCCGCGCACCACGACGGTGCCGACCGCGCGGTTGTTGTCCTCGATCGTGTCGCCGTCGATCTCCAGCGCGGCCTGGTAGACGTGGATGCCGCTGTTGTCGAGCGCCTGCCGGTAGCTGAAGACGTTCTTGCCCGGCTGGAAGCGCACGACCTGCGAGCCGAGGAACTCGCCGTTGCGGAAGAGCGAGAGGCGTCCCTGCGCCTCCTTGAAGCTCCACGCGACGACCTTCGCCTGGAAGGGCTCGCCGTGCTTCACCTCCTGCGGCAGCACCATCGACTCGGCGACCACTTCCTGCGTGAACGTGAGCGGCGCCGCCACGTAGTAGAGGTCGGCGCCCGAGTCCTTCGCCGCCTGCGCGCCGGAGCGCGCGTTGCCCGCGGTCTGCCGCCCGTCGGTCAGCATGACGATCCGATTGGCGTGACCCGGCGGCAGGCTCGCCAGCGCGAGCTGGATCGCCTGAAAGAGGTCGGTCGCCCGCCCGCCCACCTCCGCCGTCGGCCGGGCGACGTCCTTGCGGTTCGACAGCGACTGGTCGACGAGCGCCTGCTCGCCGAAGACGATCACGCCCTGGCGGTCGCCGCCCTTCATGTGCTTCGTCGCGTCGGCGACGAAGCGAACCGCGCGCTCGCGCGCGGCCAGGCTCACGCTGTCCGACTGATCGAGGAGGAAGACGACGTTGAGACGATCCACCCAGCGCGGCAGCGTGGGCCGCGCGAACGTCAGGCACAGCAGGACGAGCAGCACGCCGCGCACCGCGAGCGCCCACTGGTCCCCGGGACTGCTCGGCAGCCGCATCCGCCCCGCGCTCTGTCGCCGCCAGTAGAGCAACGCTTCGAGCAGCAGCAGTGCGAGGGCGATCGCCACGAACATCGGCCAGAGCTCGCGCTGGATCGGGGTGGGCGCGGCCGCCTCCGGTGGGCGTGGCGCCGACGCCGGCAGCGGACGCGTGACGAGATTCGATTCCTCCGCGTCGGTGAGGTTCACCGCCACGCGCATCTCGCCCCGCGCGGTGGTGAGCGTGTAGACGCCGACCTCGTCGGTCTCCGTGAAGCTGGCGACGCCGCGGGTGACCTGTCCCTTGACCGACCGTCCGCTCGGCGTCGCGACGGTGACCGACGTCACGCCGTGCTCGACCGGCAGCAGGATCGGCTGACCCGCCGCGAGCTGGAGGCTCGACTGGTCGAGGCCCGCGGGATGCAGCCAGCGCAGGCCGTTCGAGAGGATCAGCGGGAACGCCACGCGCAGCGGGAAGTCCGTGCGGAAGAGGTCGAACCCGATGAAGATCGCCTTCCGGTCGGTCTCCTCCAGCGCGTAGATCAGCGGTCCGCCCACCGCCTCGACGAGCGGACGGCCGGCAGCCAGCGGCCGGATGCGCAGCGACTCTTCGATGGTGACCTTCGAGAACTCCACGTGACGCATGATCGGGTGCGCGCGGTCCCAGTCCATCACCGTCGGGCGCTCGGTGCTGCGCCCGAGCACTTCGATCGGCACGTCCGCGGGCACGCCGTTCACGAAGACGAACCGCCCCGCCCCGACGCGCGGCGGGCTGACCGAGTCGAGGACGACGACGTCGGCCCCTTCCATGCCGCCCTGGTACTGGTCCGGGGTCCGCACCTCGACGGACACCTGCGGATCGGTGCGCAGCACCTTCTCGAGGAACAGGTTGCCCGGGCTGACGAGCAGCACGGCGATCTTGCGCGGCGGCGGCAGCACGGCCCACGCGGTGTTGTCGGTGTCGAGGTCGTCGCGGACGTCGATCGACGCCTTCACCGTGCCGCCGCCGTTGTGCGTGAACGGCAGCACGACCGAGCGCCGCACCTGCGGCTCGAGGGTCACCGACTTCTCGGCGATCGGCTTGTCGTCGATCGACAGCGTGAAGGAGAACGTCTGCGTGTCCGGCGTCCAGTTCACGAGCGAGGCGAACGCCTGGTACTCGAACGTGCCGAACGACGCCTTGCGCACGGCGAGGTTCGTGACCGCGACGTTCTTGCCGCCGGAGCCCACGCCGACCCAGCGCAGCCGCGCGTCCGTGGTCTCCGGCGTGGCGGCCAGACTGTAGGCCCCGTCGGTGAAGACGTGGATCTCCGCGCGCGGATCGGTCCCCACGAGCGCGCGCGCGATCCGGATCGCTTCCATGAGGCGATGGGGAAGATCGTGCGGGCGCGCCGACCAGATCGCGCCGAGCGCGCGGTCGCGGTCGCGGCTCAGCGCCGCGGTCACGCGGGGCTGCACGCCGGACTCGATGACCATCACCTCGGCGCCCTCGGAGAGGCGGCGCACGAGCGCGGCGGCTTCCGCCTTCGCGCGGTCGAAGCGTGTCGGCGAGACGTCGCGCGCCCTCATCGAGGCGGAGTTGTCGAGGACGACGACGACCTTGCGGGCGCCGTCGCCGAGCACGGTGACCGTCGGCCGGGCGAGCGCGAGCGTGAGCGCGAGGAGCGCGAGGAGCTGGAGGATCAGCAGCGGGTCGCGCTGCAGACGCTGGAAGAACGTCGAGGCTTCGCGGTCACGCAGCGCCGGCTCCCAGAGGAGCAGGCTCGGCACGCGACGCTCGCGGCGCCGCACCTTGAGGAAGTAGAGCATGACCAGCGGCAGCGCCAGTCCGAAGAGCAGGAACGCGAACGGAGACAGAAACGTCATGCGAGCACGAGTCCCTTCAGCTGCGAGAGCACGAACTCCTCGACGGGAGTGTCCGTGATCACGCGGTGATACCCGATCTCCTGCGCGCGGCAGAGGGTCTCCGCGCGCTCGAGGAAGGCGTGCAGCTTCTCCCGGTACGCGCGGATCGCTTCGCGGTCGACGCTCAGCTCCTGCACTTCACCCGTCTCGGCGTCGGTCAGCCGGAAGTCGCCGGAGAGCTCCGGATTCATCTCCTCGGGGTCGAGGAGGTGGATCAGATGCACGTCGAAGCGCCGCTCGAGCAGCGCGCGCAGCCCCGCCTCGTACCCGGCGGGGTCCAGCAGATCGGAGATGACGACGGCGAGGCCCGATTCCCGCGACCTCAGCGCGTACGCGGCCATCGCCTCGTTGAGTCGCGTGGGTCCCGCGGGCGCGACGCCCGTGAGGAAGTCGAGCAGGGCGGGGAACTGGTTGCGCCCGCGCGTCGGCGCCCAGCCTTCGGCGGCGCGCTCGCGCAGGATGCCGACGCCCACGCGCTCGAGGCCGACGAGACCGACGAAGCCGAGCGCCGCCGCGAGCTTCGCGCCGTACTCGAGCTTGGTCGGGCGCCCGAAGTCCATCGACGCCGAGGCGTCGAGGAGCAGGTGCAGGCAGAGATCCTCCTCGTCGACGAAGAGCTTGACGTGGAGGCGGTCGAGACGACCGTACGCGTTCCAGTCGACGTAGCGGAGGTCGTCGCCGACCCCGTACGCGCGGTAGTCGCAGAACTCGACCGAGTGGCCGCGCCGCGGGCTCTTGCGCTCGCCCTTGACGCGGCCGCGGAAGACGCGGCGCGACGCGAGCGTGAGACGCTCGAGCTGCGCCAGGAAGTCCGGCGTGAAGAACGCGTGGCGATCGACGGACGGCACGTCTATCGCTCGTCGAGCGCCTGGAAGTAGTCCCTGATTTGCCCGTGGAAGTCCCGCGGGATCTGCTCGCGCGAGATCGCGTCCTCCATCGCGTTCTTGTACTGGCCGATGATGCCCATGTACGAGAGGCGGGAAGACATCTTGCCGGCACGTCCCGTGAGGTTCGTGTCGAACCCGTCCTTCTTGCCCCGGCGCGATTCACCCTCGACGCCGACGTCGTACGGGTTGGCGCGCAGCCGCTGCGACGCCTCGCCTTTCGGCGCGCCGCTCTTGCCCTTGCCGGGCATCATGCCTTCGCCTTCGCCGAAGTCCTGGTCTTCGGGGCTGCCCTCGCCCCGGCCGCCTTCACGGCCGCTGCGCCGATCGGACTCGCGCCCGCCGCGGAGCCCCTTGCCGCCGCGCTGCGCCTCGTCCTGCGCGCGCATCTTGTCGAGCGCCTTTTGCATCGCTTCCATCGCGCGGTCGGTCGAGCCGCCCTCGAGCGCTTCCATGCCCTCGGAGACGTCCTGTCCCCAGCCGCCGCCGCTCTTGCGGCCGAGCCGCTCCATCTCCTCGAGCAGCTCCTTCAGCTTCTGCGGCGAGACCGTGTCGCGCAGCCCGCTCTTCAGCTCCTTCGACTTCCGGAAGACCATCTTGTACTGGCTCGACGTGAAGTCGGACTGGAGGTCCGGCAGGCGATCCGTCTGCTCGAGCATCTTCAGACGCTCGTCGCCCTTCTTGAGGAAGCTGTTGAAGTCGGGCCGCTGGTTCGCGAGCGACGTGTCCTTGAACACGGCGGACAGGTCGCCGGCGGTCGCGGCCGCGCCGGTCGCGCCCTTCTGCGCCCAGTCGCGCTCCTCGAACACCGGCCGCTGCTGCTTGTCCTTCGCGAGCGGGCGCGCGCGGTCCTCGAGCATCGTGCCGTCGCCGCGCTCGCGCGCCTCTTCCTTCTGCGCCCCCGCCGAGAAGTCGGGAAGGCTCGCGGTCGGCAGCGGCAGCGGCGGTGCCCACGCGAGGATCGCGGCGAGCACGACCGGCACCGGCAGCAGGCGGGTCTCGCGCGGCAGGATCCGCCGCACGACTTGCCGGAGCTGCACCGCCTCGACGCGCGCGACCGCGTCGACGACGAGCGCGTCGACGAGCTGCGTCCGATCGTCACGCTCCGCCCATTCCAGCGCGGTGCTGAGGCGCTCGTCGAGCCCGAACTCGCGGTCGGCGAGGCGCGCGGCGTCCGCGGGCGAGACGCGCTTGAGGAGACCGAACAGCGCGCCGGTCACCACACCGGCGGTGAGCAGCGCGATGGCGAGCGCGAGAGCCCAGGGGCCGAGCGCGAGGCGGAACAGCAGCGGCACCACGGCCGCGACCGCGCCCCAGAAGAGACCGCGCAGGCCGTAGTGCTCGGCGCGGCGCCACCGCACCTGCGTGGCGATCTCGCGAACCAGCCGATCGAGGGTGTCGGGATGCGGCACCGTCTCTCCTCCCCGCCTCAGCGGACGAACTGCTCCTTGCCCTGGGTGGTCGTCGTGGCCGCCGTGTCGACAATCTGCTCGATCAGCGTGTCGACGTCGATGCCTTCGGCCTCACCTTCGAAGTTCAGGATCACGCGGTGGCGCAGCGCGGGCGCCGCGAGGTACCGGATGTCGTCGACGCTGACGTTGTAGCGGCCCTCGGCGAGCGCCTTCACCTTCGCACCGAGCACGAGCGCCTGCGCGCCGCGCGGGCTCGCGCCGTAGCGCACGAACCGGCGCGTGACGTCGGGCGCCTGCGCCCACTGCGGATGCGTCGCCATCACGATCGCGGACGCGAAGTCGCGCGTGTGCGTGGCGATGGGCACCTCGCGCACGAGCTCGCGGGACGCGAGCACGTTCGGCCCCGTCATCACGCGATCGACCGTGACCGCGCGCACCTGCGTCGTGCGGTCGATGATCGCGTTCAGCTCCTCGATCGCGGGATAGCGCACGCGCAGCTTGAAGAGGAAGCGGTCGAGCTGCGCCTCGGGCAACGGATACGTCCCTTCCATCTCGATCGGGTTCTGCGTCGCGAGCACGAAGAAGGGCGGCGGCAGCGGCCGCGAGACGCCGCCGACGGTGACGGCGCCTTCCTGCATGCCCTCGAGCAGCGCGGACTGCGTCTTCGGCGTCGCGCGGTTGATCTCGTCGGCGAGCAGGATGTGCGCGAAGATCGGGCCCGACTGGAACTGGAAGTGCTTCCGGCCGTCCGCGTCCTCCACGATGATGTTGGTCCCGATGATGTCCGCCGGCATCAGGTCCGGCGTGAACTGGACCCGCGCGAACGACAGCTCGAGCCCTTCGGCGAGCGTCTTGATGAGCAGCGTTTTGCCCAGTCCGGGCACGCCTTCGAGGAGGACATGCCCGCCGGCGAACATCCCGATCAGGACGTGATCGATGATGTCCCGGTGCCCGACGATGACCTTTTCGACCTCACGCCGCAGCGCCTGGAAGGACGAGATGAACTGCTCGACCCGAGGGTCCTGCGTCATGCGGTCTCCTTCTCTCACGGGGTGGTGTTGCGCCCCTCATTATATGGGTGCGCCGGAGCCGGTCTCTAGCCCGGACTATTCGTGAAGGCACGCCCCAGAAGCGGAAACGGCTCCAGCGGGCGTTGGGGTGAGACTTCATGGACCGAAACGACGGCGCGGGGCGGCGTTGTTGCGATCGCAACGTGGGTGAGCAGCCCCGGTGTTTGAGCGCCTGAGCCTTCCACGAGTGCGGCAGAGATGCGCCGGCCTGGGTCGAGCAAGGTCGCCCGCGGCCGCCGCGTCAGGTCGCGCCGAGCGCCTGGGCGAGTTCGCGCCAAGTGTCGCGCCCGGGAAAGGCCTCCGGCAGGTGCAGCACGATGCGTCGCACCGAGCGCTCGACGCGGACGGCGATCTTCCGCACGCGTTCGCGCAGCGTGCAGACCTGCGCCGCCCCGAGACGGGTGGTGCGCGCGACGTCCTGCAGCGTCTGGAACAGCGCGTACGCCGCGACCGAGCACCGCACGCGCAGTTGGTTGGCGGCGAACCGCGAGCAACTGGTGCGGTCCATGGCCAGGCCGTGCTGCAGTTCCTTCAGCCGGTTCTCCATGTCGCCGCGCGCGCAGTACACGCCTGTGTCGACGGGGGCCGGCCGATGCGGCAGGTTCGTGACGAGAAACCGTGGATTGTCTTTGTGCGAGCGGCCGGGATAGCAGAGCACCTCCGCCTTCATGAGGATGCGCCGCTTGCGGTTCCAGCGCCGGGCCGCGTAGCGCGTCTCGCCGTACAGCGTGGCCCTCTCGCCGGTGGTCCGGGCCTGCAGGCGTGCCCGGCCGAGCAAGCGCCGGACGCGCTTGTCCAGCCGTCGGTTGCCCGCCAGCCCCAGGACATACTCCACCGCGGCCGCGTCGAGGAAGGCCAGCAGCTTGGCGTCGGCGAAGCCCGCATCGGCCCGCACGCGCACGCGCGCGCGGGGAAAGAGCGTGTGCAGCTTGCGGAACAGTCGGCGCAGCAGCCCGCGCACGCCCCGGGTGGCCGCCCCCGTCCCTGGCCGCAGCAGCGCGGCCACGACGTGCTGGAGGGGTTCGGTGTTGAACGTCACCGTGGCGATGAGGGGCAGATAGCACCAGGTATCGTAATAGCCATTGAAGAGCGCGCACTCCTGCTGCCCGTGCGTCGGGTCGTCGGTCGCATCGAGATCGATCGTGATGAGCCGAACGCCGTCGCCGAGGCGCTCGCGGTGGTGGGTCAGCACGGTGTCGGCCAACGCCGTCCCGAGCCGCTAGAGGTCGGCGCGCCCGACGGCGTTCTCGAACCGCGACAGCGTGGGCTGCGAGCCCAAGGCCGCGCCCGCGAGCGGATCGCGCTCGACGAGCAGCTTGTGGATCGGGTCGTCGACCAGCCGGGCGGCGTCGTTGCAGTCGGCGTAGCCGCAGGCCAGCCCGAAGACGCGCGGCCGCAGCAAATCCCGGAGCGAGTGCGTCACCTTGCCGGGTTGCCGACCGTCGCGGAGGGCGCTGGCCAATCGCCACGTCAGCCCGAGTCGGTCGTCGATCACCTTCAGCAGAACGGCGCCGCCGTCGGAGCTGGTCTGCGGCTGGTCGAACGTGGCGATGATCGGCTGGGAAATCCCATGGACCCGGAGGGCGCCGTGCGCTATACAGGCTGTGGCCATCGAGTCTCCTTGGTTTTGTGCGATGAGTCGTCTCGTCAACGCTCTTTTCGCACACTTCAGAGGCTCGATGGCTCTCTTCTTTCATCTTTCACGCATAATCCAGGCTAGATCACGGTGAAGCTAAGTCGTGTCAGCCGCACGCGATTCACAACTGCGTGCGATACTCGTCAATGCTGGCAATTCATCGACGACGCTGCGACCCCGGAGCCCTGGGCGAGATCGAGAGGCGAGTCGTGAGCGAGCTCCCAAAATGCACGAGGTGCACTTTGCCCATTCTGCCTGATGAGCCCTGCCAGCGGGAAGGCAAGGGCCGTGCTCATACCACGTGTCCTCGGTTCGTAGGGGAGCGCGCTGTTACACCATATCTTGACTGGACACCGCCGCGTCGCGGTATGGCGGTGGGGCGGGCGGACGGAAATCAGCGGAATAAATCGAAACGGCGTTTCTCAAACTGAGGTGAACACAATCCTCGGTTTTATTCCACCGGGCACGTATTTTTCCCGATCGCGGCATAAAAGCCGCACCAGCTAAAGATTGCCTCAAAGAGGGCGAAGCCGGAGAAGAAGAGAAGCAAGGGGCTCCACGAGGTGGTGATAGCCCACAGCAGCAATCCTACGCCTATTGCGAGGCGGAGCAAACGATCGGCTTTGCCGATGTTATGCGTGGCTCCTCGCACCGAATCTTTGGCAAATCTTTTCAATATGGCGCGGTAGAGAAGGCCAAAGACACCGGCTAGAAGATACATCACGACGATGAGTCCCCAGCCGAAGGGAGATTTGATAAAGGTGATGGGCGAGACTTCAAAAAAGTTTTTCTTGAGTTCGGGGATAATGGTAAACACGTTCACGGTCTCTTTGAAATCAAAGGCCTCTATCTCGCCTATGGCGAGCGAATACTTGCTGTCATTCCCGCTACTCAAAACACGAATCTCATAGGTGCCCGCCTCCGCTCGCGCCTTATACTCCGGCCCCATAAAGTAGGAGTCAGCGCCAAAGGGTTCATAAAATTGTTTCCACTCAAAGTTTATGCCTTCAAGTACGGCCAGCTCTTTGCCATTTTTTGAGACAACCGCCGAGACATCCTTCTTCTGCCCCGCGATATCGGGCACCAGCACATTTACATAGAGGTCAAAGGGCTCTTTCGCCTCTATGGTGTAGACATCGGGCTCACCCGTGAGCTTGCCGTAGTAGGCCTTAGAGATCTCCGGATCCGGCACGAGCGTCTGCCGGCTCTCGGTAATGCGCGGCTGATGGGCAAAAGCGAGCGCGGGTATGAAAAAAAGCGCGAGGAGGGAGAGGCTTATTTTTTTAAACAATGCTGCCACCGGCACGCCGAGGGCTTTGGCTATTTTTTCTGTACCAAGGGCCAACATGAACGCGGACGGGCACCGACGGGTGCCGAGCGCCGATAAGGGCCTTTATGTTGCCTTCTATGCTCTGAAGGGCACGCCGTCCTCGAACGCCTTGGCGGCGAGCGCGAAGCTCATGTCGATCGCGTCGACGTTCTTCGAGGCGAGCTGGTTCAGGAGCGGCCCCGGCGCGCCGGCAATGATCTGGTACTCGGCCTGCCAGCCGCGCTTGCCGAGCAGATCCTCCTTGTGGATGATCTCGGTCCCCGCCCAGCCGAGCTGGAGGTAGGCGAGGCGGACCTTGCCCTTGCCCTGGGCGTGGAGCGCCGACGGGGCGGCGATGCAGGCGGCGACGGCGGCACTGCCCTTGAGGAACGCGCGGCGTCGGATCATCGTGAGCCTCCTACCCTCGGACGTTGGGGACGGACCGGAGCGCTTCGGCGATCTTCTCGGCCGGGTACTCGTAGTCGGAGAGCTTCCCGGCGAGATAGGCCTCGTAGGCGCCAAGGTCGAAGTGGCCGTGGCCGGACAGGTTGAAGAGGATCGCCTGCCGCTTGCCCTCGCGCTTGCACCGCTCGGCCTCGTCGATCGCGACACGGATGGCGTGGGCCGACTCGGGGGCGGGGATGATGCCCTCGGCGCGCGCGAAGGTCATCGCCGCCTGGAAGGTGGCGATCTGCGGGACGGCGACCGCCTCGATGACGCCCTCGTCGTAGAGCTTGCAGACGAGCGGGGCCATGCCGTGATAGCGGAGGCCGCCGGCGTGGAGCGGCGCGGGGACGAACGTATGGCCGAGCGTGTGCATCTTCACCAGCGGCGTGAGGCCGACGGTGTCGCCGAAGTCGTAGACGTACTGGCCCTTGGTGAGGCTCGGGCAGGCGGCGGGCTCGACGGCGACGATCCGAAGCTTTTTCTTCTTGCCCGTGAGCTTGTCCGCCGCGAAGGGGAAGGAGAGCCCCGCGAAGTTGGAGCCACCGCCCGCGCAACCGATCACGACGTCGGCCTCGTCGTCCGCGCGCTCGAGCTGCTTCTTGGCCTCGAGGCCGATCACGGTCTGGTGCATCAGCACGTGGTTCAGCACGGAGCCGAGCGAGTACTTGGTGTCGTCGCGCGTCGCGGCGTCCTCGACCGCCTCGCTGATCGCGATGCCGAGGCTCCCCGGCGAGTCGGGGTCCTGGGCGAGGACCTTCGTGCCGGCCTGCGTGTCCGGGCTCGGGCTCGGGACGACCTGCGCGCCCCAGGTCTCCATCATGATGCGGCGATACGGCTTCTGCTGGTAGGAGACCTTCACCATGTAGACCTTGCACTGGAGCCCGAAGAAGGTCGTGGCCATGGCGAGGGCGGAGCCCCACTGGCCCGCCCCCGTCTCGGTCGCGATGCGCGTGACGCCCTCGCGCTTGTTGTAGTAGACCTGGGCGACGGCGGTGTTGGGCTTGTGGCTCCCGGCCGGGCTCACGCCCTCGTACTTGTAGTAGATCCGCGCCGACGTGCCGAGCGCCTTCTCGAGGCGCCGCGCCCGGTAGAGCGGGCTCGGCCGCCAGAGCGCCAGGACGCTCCGGATCTCCTCGGGGATCTCGATCCAGCGCTCGCGGCTCACCTCCTGCTTGATCAGCTCCATCGGGAAGAGCGGCGCCAGGTCTTGCGGCCCGATCGGCTGGCCGGTGCCCGGGTGGAGGACGGGCGGGGCGGGGGTCTTCAGATCGGCCTGGATGTTGTACCACTTCGCGGGGATGTCCTTGTCGTCGAGGACATACTTCGTGCGGGGCTTCTGGGCGGCGGTCTTAGCCATTCCGGCCTCCTTGGGCGACGGGCCGCGGCGGGGTCGGCAGAAAACGCGCTATTCATACAAAGACTTGCGCCGGACTGTCAACACAGGCGAGCATACGGTCGCCGTGCGCGACCGGGCGAGCGCCATCCAGAGTCTCCGCGGGCGGTTCGCGGGCCGGCTCCTCCTGCCCGGCGAGGCCGGGTACGACGAGACCCGCACGATCTGGAACCGCGCCATCGACCGGCGGCCGGCGCTGATCGCACGGTGCGCCGGGACCGCCGACGTGGTTGCGGCCCTCCGCTTCGCCCGGGAGCACGATCTGCTCGTCTCCGTGAAGGGCGGCGGCCACAACGTGACGGGCAACGCTGTGTGCGACGGCGGCCTCATGATCGATCTCTCGCCGATGAAGGGCGCGCGGGTCGACCCCGGACGCGCCGTGGCCACGGCCGAGCCGGGGCTCACGTGGAAGGATCTCGACACGGCGACCCAGGCGCACGGCCTGGTCACGACCGGCGGCATCATCTCGTCCACCGGTGTCGCCGGCCTCACGCTCGGCGGCGGCCACGGATGGCTGATGCGCAAGCACGGCCTGGCCTGCGACAACCTCGCGGCGGTCGAGATGGTCACGGCCGACGGCGAGGTGGTGCGGGCGGGTCCCGACGAGAATCCCGAGCTCTTCTGGGGCGTGCGCGGAGGCGGCGGCAACTTCGGCATCGTCACCGCGTTCGACTTCAGACTTCACCCGCTCGGCACGATCCTGGCGGGCCTCCTCCTCTATCCGCTGAGCCGGGGCCGGGACGTCCTGGAACTCTTTCGTGAGATCGCGCCGACGGCGCCCGACGAGCTGACGCTCGGCGCGCTGATCACGACGTGGTTCGACGGCCAGGCCGTCATTGCCCTCGCCGTCTGCTGGAGCGGAGCCATGGAGCACGCCGAGCGGGTCGTCGCGCCGTTCCGGAGGCTCGGCGCGCCCATCCTGGACACGGTGCGCCCCACGACGTACGCCGAGCTCCAGACGATGTTCGACGCGACCAATCCTCCCGGGAACTGGTACTACAAGACCGGCTATCTCGAGGGCGCGAAGGTCCAGGAGGACGCGTTCATCGACGTCCTGCTCGCGCACACGGACTTCCCTTCGCCGTCGCCCCTCTCGCGGCTGTACGTCGAGCACCTGGGGGGCGCGATGGGCCGAGTCCCCCCGGACGCGACCGCGTTCGTCCATCGCCAGGCGCCCTTCGACCTGATCGTGATCGCGGGCGGCTTCCGGCCCGAGGAGACGGAGAAGAACGTGCGGTGGGCGCGCGAGACCTCGGCGGCGATGCGGCCCTTCATGTCCGGCGCCGCCTACGTGAACTACCTCGGCGCCGATGCGGGGCTCGACCTCGTGCGGGCCGCCTACGGCCCGGCGTGGGAGCGGCTTGTCGCGCTCAAGGACCGCTGGGATCCCGAGAACGTCTTCCGGCTGAACCAGAACATCCGCCCGAGCCGGTCGCGGTCCGGTCCGGACGGAAAGACGGCGAGCTAGCGGGCCGCGGCGCTCGACGCCTCGGTCGGGGGGCCGGTCCTGAGCGCCTCGAGCAGACGACGATCGGTGCTCATTTCGCGGATCATCCGCTCGAGAGCGACGTTCATCACGCGCTCCCACGTGCCATCGAGGCCCCCCCTGCTCTTCTCGGCGTAGTGCCCCTGATAGGTCCGCGCGAGGAGCAGGCGGCCGGTCTCCGGATCACGCAGCCGCAGCTCCATCGCGACGGTGCCCAGGAAGTCGACCGTGAACAGGTTGCTCTGAAGATCGAACCAGAATGTCGTGACGTCCCCTTCCAGCACGAGCGACGACGAGCCGCTACGCCCCGGGTTGTGGCCGTTGAGCTTGAGCTCGGTGACCACGGCGTTGCGGACGATGTCGGGCACGGGCCGCTTGGTGACGATCGTGGCTGTCTTCTGACCGAACCCGTTCTTCTTGTACCCGATCTTGTCCGTCTCGGTCCGCGTGTCCGTGAACGTGCCGATCTCGACGTCGCGGCTCGCGGCGAGCGCGAGGGGGCCCTTGCGGGCCGTCGCTTCCTGATAGGCGACGTCGAGCTTCGCCTGCGTAAAGGCGCACCCACTGAAGACCAGCAGCCCCACGACGACGAACAGCACACCACCCTGTACCAAGGGCCAACATGAACGCGGACGGGCACCGACGGTTGCCGAGCGCCGATAAGGGCCCTTGTGGGTATCCATTTAACCGGAGTTGGCGTACTCTGGCGCGGTGGGCACCCCTCGCGTCGGCACGCACTACCCGAGGTCCGTCGGCGAGTTTCAGGCCTGGTT
>Ga0194132_10006577_pt1 | contig 17923 bp, 18 predicted proteins | sample TA2KigOf80mmetaG_FD_148612 | JGI IMG/M metagenome (GOLD analysis project Ga0194132, IMG submission 148612) | Freshwater microbial communities from Lake Tanganyika, Tanzania - TA2015054 Kigoma Offshore 80m | ecosystem: Environmental > Aquatic > Freshwater > Lake | place: Tanzania: Lake...
GGGCCCGTATCGATGACTTCGTCGCCAGCTACAACCAGCGCGCCAAGCCGTTCTCCTGGACCGCCGCAAAGGTCCGACAAAGACACCTCGCAACCCGTGTCACTCATTCCTGATTCCGGGTACTAGCGCGCCTGCCAGAGGCTACCCCGCGGCGCATCGATGCGGATCTCGGCACGGCGCTCGCTCGCCACGCCGCCACCCTAAGGCGGGACGGCGGCGGCGGCCATCGCCGCGGCTAGGCGGCGTCGTCGTGACGGCTCTGGCGACCGCTCTCGCGCCGCTCGTCGCGGCGGCGTTCCGTGTGGCCGATGTAGTCGCGGCAGGCCGGGACAGCGTCCTTCCGGCGCGAGAACTGGATATGGAAGACGACGTGGTTGGAGTACCGGAAGGCGGCCTCCGACGCCGCGAGGTAGAACTCCCACATGCGCGCGAAGCGCTCGTCGTACAGGGCCACCGCCTGGGCGCGGTTGGCCAGGAAGCGCCGCCGCCAGGCCTGCAACGTCTCGGCATAGTGGTAGCGCAACACCTCGATGTCGGTGATGTACAGGCCGGCGCGCTCCATCACCGGCACGATCTCCGACAAGGCAGGCGAGTAGCCGCCCGGAAAGATGTACTTGCGGATCCAGGTGTTGGTGTGCGCCGGCCCGTCGGAGCGCCCGATCGTGTGCAGCAGTCCGACGCCGTCCTCCGCCAGCAGCCGGCGGCACGTTGCGAAGAACTGCGGGTAGTGGTTGATGCCGACGTGCTCGAACATGCCGACCGAGACGATGCGGTCGAACTGGCCCTGCACGGCGCGATAATCCTGCAGCCGGAACTGCACGCGCGGCGCGAGGCTCGCTTCCATCGCGCGCTGGGTGGCGACCTTGAGCTGCTCCTCCGACAGCGTCACGCCGGTGACGTCGGCGCCGGCGAGGCGCGCCAGCTCGATCGCCAGGCCACCCCAGCCCGAGCCGATGTCGAGCACCTTGAGGCCCGGGCGGTCGAGCAGGAGCTTGGCGGCGATGTGCAGCTTCTTGTTGCGCTGGGCGGCGTCGAGGGACTCGTCCGGCTCGCGGAAGTACGCGCAGGAGTACTGCATGTCCTGGTCGAGGAACAGGCGGTAGAGGTCGGCCGACAAGTCGTAATGGTGGGCGACGTTGCGCTTGGCGCGGGCGGCCGGGTTGTACTGCTGCAGCCGGCGCACCAGGCGCGCGAGTCGGTGGCTCCAGCGCCGCGTCCAGTGGTCGCCGCTCCGGTGGATGTTCTCGAACAGGAATCCAACCGCGTCGGCGATGTCGCCGTTTTCGACGGTCAGCGATCCGTCCATGTACCCCTCGCCGAAGGCGAGGTCAGGCGCCGCCAACAGGCGCCAGGGCAGCCGGCGGGTGTGGAAGCGCAGCGTCAAGGTGCGGCCGGGCTCGCGGCCGGCGTAACGGTGCACGCCGCCGTCCGCGTCTATCACCGACAGCGAGCCGCGCACCACCACGCGGCGTAGGAAGCCTTCGATCGGAAACAACATGCGACGGTTGCACCCTCGCTCGTCGTAACAACCGAATTCTACGGCGTTGCGCGCGAGCGACAAGCTGTTGTGGCGAAGCCGCGTGGGCGCGGCGGCCGCCATCCTTGCCGCGGCCGCGCCGAGGCGCAGTCGGGTGGATACCCGAGAGCGCCATCCGTCCCGCGCTCGAAGGCCAGCACACAGCAGTCTGTTGTGGTTGCCCGACTTCGGGTGACTACACGTTGCGGCGGCCGCTCCGACGGCTGCACGCGCTGCGTGCCCTGTGCGCGCTTGGACGGGACCTCTCCCTTTCCGGCACGGGGCCGGCACGCCGCGACAAAAAAGAAGGGCGGGGCCTTCCGGTCCCGCCCTTTGCGTCTGCGTCTGGTGGACGAGACTATTCTTCGGCTTCGGCGGTTTCCGCCTTGGCCTTACGCTTCTTGCGCTTGGGGGCCTCGCCTTCGGCCGGCGCGGCTTCCGCCTCGCCCGCCGCCTCGGTGCGCGGACCCGCGCCCTCCTCGAAGAACTGCTCGGCTGCGGCCGTGCCTTCGCCGCCGCCTGCGGTCGTGCCGCTGACATCGACGCCGGCGGCGCGCTGCTTCTCGATCTCGGCTTCCGCCTCCGAGCGCGCCACGATCACCTTCACCGTGGTCGGCACTTCCGGATGCAGGAAGACGCGCACGGTGTGCGTGCCGAGGTTCTTGATCGGACGATTGAGCGACACCTGCGTGCGCGTCACGGTGACACCCAGCGACGACGCCGCTTCGGCGACGTCGCGCGCCGTCACCGAGCCGTACAGCTGGCCGGATTCGGACGCCTGGCGCAGCAGCACGCAGGTCTTGCCATCGAGCGCGCCGGCGTTCGTCTCGGCGGCCGAGCGGCGCGCGGCGTTGACCTTCTCCAGGGCGACGCGCTCCTTCTCGAAGCGCTCGTGGTTGGCCGCCGTGGCGCGCAGCGCCTTCTTCTTCGGCAGCAGGTAGTTGCGGGCGTAGCCGTCCTTCACCCGGACGACCTGGCCCATCTGGCCGAGCTTCTCGACCTTCTCGAGCAGGATGACTTCCATGGCTGTCTCCTTACTCCGAGACGTAGGGCAGCAGAGCCAGGAAGCGCGCCCGCTTGATGGCGATGGCGAGGTCGCGTTGCTTCTTCGCCGACACCACGGTGATGCGCGACGGCACGATCTTGCCGCGCTCGGAGATGTAGCGGCCGAGAAGTCGCACGTCCTTGTAGTCGATCTTGGGCGCATTCGGGCCCGAGAACGGGCACGTCTTCCGGCGTCGGAAGAAGGGACGGCGGCCGCCGCCGCCACCCATGTCGCCTACGCCGACCTTCCCGCTCTTCATGGCTCGACTCCTTCATCGGCGATGGCATCGGGGACCTCGATGTCGGCCCGGCGATCGCCATCGAAATCGCGATCGCGGCCGCCTTCGAAGTCGCGGTCGTAGCCGTCGCGTCCGCCGCGACGCTCGCGGCGGCCGCCACGGCCCTCGTCGCGGCCCTTGTTCTGCAGCATCGCCGAAGGACCTTCCTCGAGCTCGTCCACGCGCACGGTCATGGTGCGCAGCACGTCTTCCGAGAGGCGCATGTTGCGCTCCATCTCGGCGACGGCGGCCGGCGGCGCGTCGATGGTGAACATCACGTAGTGCGCCTTGCGGTTCTTCTTGATGCGGTAGGACAGGTTGCGCAGGCCCCACTGCTCGGTCTTTTGGACCTTGCCGCCTTGCGCGGTCAGAATGTCGGTGAACTGTTGTGCGAGGGCCTCCACCTGCTGGGTGGAGACGTCGGGTCGCACAAGAAAAACGTTCTCGTAGAACGGCAAATTCAGCTCCCTATGGCTGTGTCGGGACCTCCGGCCTCCCCATGAGGGCGGTGTCCACAGCCGGCCCGGGGCGAAGCCCTGGGGGCCGGCAAGGAGTCGCGAAGGCGCGGAATATAGCCAAGAAGCCCGGATTCGCAAGCACTACCGGCGCCGGCTTGCCCGTGGCCTACTCCTGCGGATGAGCCTTCTTGGGCCTGTGCGGCCGCGGCGGCGCGGCGGGCGGCGGCGGCTGCCGCAGGCGCTCGGCTTGCTCGCAGCGATCCGCCATCCGCTCCCATTCGCCTGCCAGCCGCAGGAGACTGCGGCGCGCGACCGCGTCACTGGCGCCATCGGCAATGCCGCGCAGCGCCTCCGCCCGAGCCCGCCAGCGCTTGCCCTTGTCGAAGTCCACCATGCCCGGGCACCACCTGTGCGGCCCCCCCACCGCGAACCAATCCTGCCTGTTACGTACCGTCGCGCGAACCCAGGCGCAACCGGACGCTGTGCGGTTTTGTCACACAAGAATACTTAGGGTTGTGTCATGGCGGGCTGCGCCCGACGCATGGCGTGAGCTCGAAGGTTCATCCACAGCCCTTCCAGTCGCTGCATGCACGCAGTGCGTGCGGCGCCGCCGCGACGGACGCAAGCAGGACCCTGGTGCTTATTGGGGGGCGAAGCCGGGGGGCAGCTGTGCCTCGCGCCACACCGCGCCCGCGGTCTTGGCGTCTGCGAGATTGGCGAAGGTCAGGCGCGCATACGACAGGTCGGCGGCGCTGAGGTCGGCGCCGCGCAGGTTGGCGCGGATGAGGTCCGCGGCCTGTAGATTGGCGCCGGTCAGCTTTGCCTCGACCAAGTCTACGGCAACCATCTCGCACTCGATCAGACGGGCGCCGCTCAGGTTGGCACGGGTCAACACGGCTTCGTGCAGCCACGAGAAGCTCAAGTCGGCGCCGGCGAAGGTGACGTCGTTGAGGCGGGCGTTGCGAAAGTCGACCCCCAGCACCTTGGCGTCGGTGAGATTGGCGCGAATCAGCTGGATGCGCCCCGCCAAGGCCTGGGTGAGGTCGGCGCCCGTCAGCTCGGCGGCATCGAAGCGCGACTCGTACAGCATCGCGCCCCTCAGGTTCGCCCTCGCGAGGCTGGCGCGCTTGACGTCAGCCCGGTTGAGGTTGGCCTTCTCCAAATTGGCGCCGGCCAGATTCGCGCCCGCCAGGATGGCGCCGTGCAGGTTGGCGCCGGCGAGATTCGCGCCGGCCAAGTTGGCGCCGGCCAAGTTCGCGCGCTTGAGATTGGCGCCTCGCAGGTCGCAGCCGGCGCAGTCGCGCGCTTTCAGCGCCAGCAAGTCCTGCTCGGTGGCTGGGCGCGGTGCCGCCGCCAGGGCGGCGGCGCGGCGCGTTGCGTCCGGGATCGCCTGCGTCAGCGTCAGCTCGAAGCGCGTCGTGCTCTCGAACTTGCCCTCGGTGGGCAACAGGTTGTTGAGGTCGATCGCCGTCTGCCCCGGCTTGCGATAATTGTGGATTTCGATCGAAACGCGCGCCGCCGGATCGGCAAGGTCCTTTTCGCAGCGCTGCTTGACGTAGACGCTTTGGTACGGCTGCTCCCCTTCGAGGCGTGGCAGATCTATGCAGCTCCAGCCGCCGTCGCCGTAGCGTGCCATCAAGTAGTTGCCGAAGCTGACGCCGCGCTCACGCGTTTCGACGGGCACGCGCGCATCGGTGACGATGCGGATGCCGCGCAGGAATCCGTCGGGGTCGAACAGCGCCGAAGGAATGATGGGAACCCCGTAGGCCGAGGTGTACTCGTAGACGCGGATCTGCACCTCGGCGTTGTTGGCCTTCGCCCAGTACTCCATCTCGTCGTCGTACTGGAAGTACACTTCCCGCAGCCCGCTGGCCTCGGGCCGGCACTTGCCGTGCTCGCGCCAGTCGACCAGGACCAGCGACGGAGGACCGCCGTTGGTGCCGCACGCGTACTCGATGTAGTCGTCGGTGGGCAGTTCCAGGGCATGGCTGCCCAGCTTCAAGTCCCATACCGACGGTGCGTAAAGGCCGGTTTCCGTGCGCGCCTGCTGTGCCGCCGCGGATAGCGGCAGGAGGAGGGCGGCCGCGGCGAGCATGGCGCGCATCTGCGGATAGTATCGCATTTGGCGGCGTGCCTTAATCTGTCCGGATGCGTGGGAGGTTGCGAATGGGTAGAGCAGGTCTGCTGGCGCTCGGCCTGGTGCTTGCTGCTGGCGGCGCAGTTGCACAAGACGGCGATGTCGCCCTGGGCAAGCAGGTCTGGATGACCCAGGTCAACTGCAAGGAATGCCACGGCACCATGGCGAACGGGGTGCAGGACTTCCCGCTCGCGCCACAGGGCGCCAACCTGCGCACGACCATGCTCAATGCCGAGCAGATGATCGAGCTGGTGCGCTGCGGCAAGCCTGCTTCCGAGATGCCGTATTTCGCGCGCAACGCCTGGAGCGGCACCAATCGCTGCTTCGGCATGACGGCGGCGACTGTGGGGGCGGCCAAGCCACCCGAAGCCGGCACCTTCTTGGCGGACCGCCAGATCAGCGCCCTGGTGGCGATGATCTTCGCCGAGTTCGTCGGCAAGGGCGCGCCCACCTTCGAGGAGTGCGTCGCGTTCACCGGTCAGGAAAGCGCCAAGTGCCGCGAATATCCCCGCCGCGCCAACTAGCGCAAACAAAGGGGGCGGGCTTTTTCAGCCCGCCCCTCAGTCTGCCCCAATGCGTGCTCGTTAGCGCAAGTTCGCCACGCTCGTCGCGTGACAACTGCGGGAGCGGGATCTGGTCTCGCTCCTTGCCTCGTTACAGCGAGAACACGAACAACGAGGCGCCCCAGCCGCGCTCCCCCAGCTCAGGGAAGCCAGCCGGCTGCTGCGCGCCCGCGGCGATGGCGATGAACTGCTTGCCGCCGACGGAGTAGGAGATCGGCGGGGCCTTGATGCCGATGCCGGTCTCGAAACGCCACAGCTCCGCCAGGGTCTCGTCGTTCAGCGCCAGCACGGCGCCGTCGACGGTGGCGGTGAAGATGACGCCGCCGGCCGTCGCCAGGATGCCGGACTGGTTGGCGTACGGCGTCGCCAGGCGCTCGATGACCTTGCCGGTGGTGACGTCGATGGCGGCGGTCAGTCCGTGCAGACCGAAGTCGGCGCGGGTGCCGGGTGCGCGGCGGCCTTTTTCGTCGATGCCGCCGTCAGCCAGCGTTACGGCCGGCACGATCATGTGGCGTTGGCAGCCATCCTCGCCCGCCAGGTAGGCGATGCGCTTCACTGGATTGTAGGCCGGTGGCTGCCAGCGGGTGCCGCCCGGCAGCGCCGGGCAGGCGGTCTTCGGCGCCGTGTCGGCGCGCGCCCAGCGTGTCGCCGGGATGTACGCCTGCAGCTTGAGGCTCGGATTGTGCTCGATCGGTTTGCCGGTCTTCGGATCGATGCCGGCCGTCCACGTCACGAGGTCGACGTATTGCGTGGCGCTGATGAACTGCCCGTTGGTGCGGTCGAGCTGGTAGTAGAAACCGTTGCGGCCGAAGTGCACCACCATCTGGCGCGCCGTGCCACCGAACGGTGCGTCGACCAGCATGTGCACGCCCTGCTCGTCGTAGTCCCACGACTCGTTGGGTGTGTACTGGAAGAACCACTTGATCTTGCCGGTGTCGATGTCGAACGCCATCGCGCTGTTCGAGTAGAGGTTGTCGCCGGGGCGGAACTCCGGGTCGAACATCGGCACGGGCTGCGCGGCGCCCCAAATCGTCAGGCGCTGGCGCGCATCGTAGGAGCCGGTGGTCCAGAAAGCGGCTCCGCCGGTCTTCCAGGCGCCGTGGTCGTCGGCCCACGTATCGTGACCGAACTCACCGGGCGCCGGCACGCTGTAGGTGCGCCACACTTCGTTGCCGCTGAGGGCGTTGATCGCCGCCACCCAGCCGCGGGTGCCGCCGTCGCCGTTGGACTGGCCGACGATGATCTTCCCGTCGGCAGCGAGCGGCGCCGCCGAGAAACTCTCCTTGGAGACGTTGACGCCGGAGCTTTTCGGATGCGGGACGCGGGCGATCTGCTTGTCCCAGACGAACTCGCCGTTGTCACGGTTCACCGCGATGACGCGGCCGTCGAGCAGGTCGGTGTAGACGTTGTTGCCCCAGAACGCCATGCCGCGCTCGGCGCCGGTCAGCTCCTTCGACACGGCGGCGTCGGCCTTCCACATCACGATGCCCTTGGTGCCGGAGCGGACGTCGACCTTGTAGGTCATGCCGTTGCCGGAATCGATGAACAGGAAGCCGTCATCGACCAGCGCATGCTGCTCGAAGTTGGCGGTGTTGCGGCCGCGCAGCCCATCGTTCATGGGCAGGACGAACGCGACGCGCAGCTTGTCGACGTTGCTGCGGTTGATCTGGTTAAGGCGCGAGTAGCGGTGCGAGGAATAGTTCTGGAAGCCGATCAGCCAGTTCTGCGGTTCGGTGTCGGCGTTCTCCAGACGCCCCTGCGTCGCCTCGCGGGCAACGGCGGGTGTCAGGATCGCGACGGCAAGGATGCCGCCCAACACAGTCGACGTGAGCGCACGGTTACGAATGCTCATGTGGCATACCCTCCCCAGGGTTATGCCGGACCGGGCCGATGCCCGATTCGGCTGTGTCTATTAGGAACCCGCGCTTTCGTGCAGTCAATCCGGTGTGGAACGGCCTTATGGGCGCGCTCCTGGCTTGAAGGCGCCGCATCCGCCCAGTATTGAGGGCCACGCCGCGGCAAGATCCGGATCGTGAATGAAACTCGCATTGGTATTCCCCGGTCAGGGCTCGCAGAAGTCCGGCATGGGCAAGGCGCTGGCGGCCGAGTTCGCCGTTGCGCGCCGCGTGTTCGAGGAGGTCGACGATGCGCTGTCGGATCATCTGTCCAAGGTGATCTTCGAGGGCGCCGCCAGCGACCTGGTACGCACCGACATTACGCAGCCGGCGCTGATGGCGGTGAGCATGGCGGTCCTCGCCGTCCTCAAGGACGAAGCGGGACTGGTTCCGGCGCAGCACGCGGCATTGGTCGCCGGCCACAGCCTCGGCGAGTACACGGCCCTTGCCGCCGCCGGCGCGCTCGGTCTCGCCGACGCGGCGCGCACCTTGCGCGCGCGCGGCCGCGCCATGCAGAAGGCCTCTCCCGGCGACGCCGGCGCCATGACGGCGGTGCTCGGCATCGACGACATCGCCAGGATCGACGAGGTCGCCAAGCGTGCCGCGGCGGCGACCGGCCGTGTCTGCGTCGTCGCCAACGACAATGCGCCGGGGCAGGTGGTCCTGTCCGGCAATACCGTCGCCATCGAGCAGGCGGAAGTATTCGCCAAGGAGGCCGGCGCCAAGCGCGCCGTGCGTCTCGAGGTCGCCGCCGCGTTCCATTCGCCACTGATGGCGCCGGCCGCCAAGGAGATGAAGGACGTGCTGGCCGCCATCGCGTTCAAGGCGCCGTCGCCGCCGGTGGTCGCCAACGTCACCGCGGCCGCCGTCCGCGACGCGGCCAAGGTCGCCGACCTGCTGGTGGAGCAGATCACCGGCCGCGTGCGCTGGCGCGAGACGGTCGCCGCCATGGCCAAGGAAGGCGTGGACACGGTGGTCGAGGTCGGCTCGGGCAAGGTGCTGACGGGACTCGTGAAGCGCATCGATCCCGCGCTCGCCACGTTCGCGGTCGAGACCGCCGGCGACATCAAAGCGTTCGCCGAGGCGAGGAAATGATGTTCGCGCTCACCGACAAGAAGGCCTTGGTCACCGGAGCCTCCGGCGGCATCGGCGCGGCAATCGCCAAGGCGCTGCACGCCCAGGGCGCCACCGTCGCCCTGTCCGGCACGCGTCAGGAGGCACTCGACAAGGTCGCGGCCGAGCTCGGCTCGCGCGCCCATGTCGTGCCCTGCAACCTGTCCGACCCGGCGCCCACGGCCGAGTTGGTGTCGCGCGCCGAGGCGGCGCTGGGTGGGCTCGACATTCTTGTCAACAACGCCGGCCTCAATCGCGACGGCCTTGTGCTGCGCATGAAGGACGAGGACTGGCAGGCGGTGATCGACGTCGACCTCACCGCCGCCTTCCGGCTGTCGCGCGCCGCGGTCAAGGTCATGGCCAAGAAGCGCTGGGGCCGCATCGTCAACATCACCTCCATCGTCGGTGTCATGGGCAACCCGGGCCAGGCGAACTATGCCGCCGCCAAGGCGGGCCTCGCCGGCATGACCAAGGCGATCGCCCAGGAGATGGCCTCGCGCAACATCACCGTTAACTGTGTCGCGCCCGGCTTCATCGACACGGCGATGACCAGCGCGCTCAACGAGGAGCAGCGCGCCAAGCTGGCGGCCAAGATCCCCGCCGAGAAGTTCGGCGCGCCGGCCGACGTCGCCGCTGCCGTGGTCTATCTGGCGAGCGAAGAGGCCGCCTACATCACCGGCCAGACGCTCCACGTCAACGGCGGCATGGTGATGATCTGAAGCCGCAGCTAGGGCGCGGGGCGGCCACCCCTTGGCTCTACTTGGCTCCAATCTCCAAAGTGTGGTAGGCAGCGGCTTCGCGGCCCACCAAATTGCCCTCGGGGAGAGTGGCGGGGGATCAGGCCTGGGGCCGCCGGACCAATCTTTAGGAAACGGAATGCCATGGCAGATATCGCCGCGCGCGTGAAAGAGATCGTTGTCGACCACTTGGGCGTGGAGAATGACAAGGTCTCCGAAAGCGCAAGCTTCATCGATGACCTCGGCGCCGACAGTCTGGACACCGTTGAGCTGGTTATGGCGTTCGAGGAGGAGTTCGGGTGCGAGATCCCGGACGAGGCCGCCGAGAAGATCCTGACGATCAAGGACGCGGTCGACTACCTGAACAAGCACACCGCCGCGAGCTGACGCGCGGATGCAAGTCTCGGCGCCCAGGCCCGCACCGTCGGTGTTGCCTGGGTGCTCACGGCGACGGGAAAGCGGCGCCACCCAAGCGCCGCGTTGGTTGTTGCATAGGCCGCCCCCCTCGGGGACAAATAAGCAATGAAGCGCGCAGTCATCACCGGCATGGGGCTGGTCACGCCCCTTGGCCTGGGTCTCGAGCACAATTGGCGGCGCCTGATCGCGGGTCACTCTGGCGCGCGCGCCATCACCGAGTTCCAGACCGACGACCTGCGCTGCAAGATCGCCTGCTTCGTGCCGCGCGGGCAGGGCGAGGGCGAGCTCGATCTCGACAAGTGGATCGAGGGTCCCGATCGCCGCAAGATGGATATCTTCATCCAGTACGGCATCGTCGCCGCGGTCCAGGCCGTCGAGCATTCCGGCTGGAAGCCCGAGACCGACGAGCAGCGCAACCGCACCGGCGTTCTGATCGGCTCCGGCATCGGCGGCCTCTCGACCATCGAGGAGGGGGCTATCACCGTGAAGGAGCGTGGCGCCCGCCGCTTGAGTCCGTTCTTCATCCCCGCGGCGCTGATCAACCTCCTGTCGGGCTGGGTCGCGATCCGCTTCGGCTTCAAGGGCCCGAACCATTCTGTGGTCACGGCCTGCTCCACCGGCGCGCACGCCATCGGCGATGCGGCGCGCATCATCCAGCGCGGCGATGCCGATGTGATGATCGCCGGCGGCGCCGAAGCCGCCATCTGCCGCCTCGGCGTGGCGGGATTCTCGTCGTCGCGGGCGCTGTCGTTCAACTTCAACGAGCAGCCGACCAAGGCCTCGCGCCCCTGGGACAAGGACCGCGACGGCTTCGTCATGGGCGAGGGAGCCGGCGTCGTCGTGGTCGAGGAGCTCGAGCACGCGAGGCGCCGCGGCGCCAAGATCTACGCCGAGGTGAAGGGCTACGGCATGTCCGGTGACGCGTACCACATCACCGCGCCGTCGGAGACCGGTGACGGCGCCGCGCGCGCCATGCAGGCCGCGCTCAAGGACGCGCGCCTCGACCCGGACCAGATCGACTACATCAACGCGCACGGCACCTCGACGCCGCTCGGTGACGAGATCGAGCTCGGCGCGGTCAAGCGCGTGTTCGATCCCTCCGCCTACAAGCTGTCGATGAGCTCGACCAAGTCGGCGATCGGTCACCTGCTCGGCGCCGCCGGCGCCGTCGAGGCGATCTACTCGGTGCTGGCGATGCTCCATCAGACGGCGCCACCGACACTCAATCTCGACAATCCGTCCGAGAGCTGCGACCTCGACCTGGTGCCGCACAAGGCCAAGCAGCGGTCGATCCGCAACGTCCTGTCGAACTCCTTCGGCTTTGGTGGAACCAACGCCACCCTGGTGATGTCGCCGGCCCCGTAGCATGGTCGGCGCGGGACTCAGGCTTGCCAGTCTCGCGTTCAGCCTCGTGCTGGCGCTGGGCCTCGCCGTCCTGGCGGTGGGCGTCTCCGCCATCCGCTCTCCCGGCCCTTCCACCGCCGACACGCTTGTGGTCTTGCCGCGCGGCTCCGGCCTGAACACCATTGCCGCCGTGCTGCACCGGGAACGCGTCGTCGCCCACCCGCAGATGTTCGCGCTGTACGTGCGCCTCACCGGCGACGCCGACGCCTTGCGGGCCGGCGAGTACCGCTTCCCGGCGGGCATCACCGCCGCCGAGGTCGCCAGCCAGCTGGTGGACGGCCGCACCCACAAGCGCCGCCTCACCGTCCCGGAAGGGTTCACCACGGAGCGGGTGCTGAGCCTGGTTGCCGAGGCGCCGGCGCTTGCCGGCGAGGTTCCACGCACCATCGCCCAGGGCGCGCTCCTGCCCGAGACCTACCAATACGAATGGGGCGACACGCGCGCCGGGCTGTTGGCGCGCATGCAGGCCGCCCAGTCGCAGCTGCTCGCCTCGCTGTGGGCGGCGCGCGCTCCCGGGCTGCCACTGCAGACCGTGGAGCAGGCTGTGATTCTCGCCAGCATCGTCGAGCGCGAGACCGGTGTCGCCTCGGAGCGGGCGCGCGTCGCCGGCGTGTTCCACAATCGCCTGCGCCGCGGCATGCGCCTGCAGTCCGACGCGACGGTCGAGTACGGGCTGAAGCTGCGTGGGCGTCCCGACGGCGTGGCGCTGACGCGCGACGACCTCGAGGCGGACCATCCCTACAACACCTACCGCATCAACGGCCTGCCGCCCGGACCGATCGCCAACCCCGGCCGCGCCGCGCTCGAGGCGGTGCTGCATCCTGCCGACACCAACGAGTTGTATTTCGTCGCCGACGGCAACGGCGGCCACGCGTTCGCGGCCACTATCGACGAGCACAATCGCAACGTCGTGCGCTATCGCGCGACGCGCGTCGTGCCGGAGGCGCGCCCCCTGAGTGACGCCGGGCCGCAGAGGCTCGACTGATGGGCTCCGTCGCCAGCATGACCGGCTATGCCCGTGCGGAAGGCACCCTCAACGGCAGCATGTGGCTGTGGGAGGTGAAGAGCGTCAACGGCCGCGGCCTCGACGTGCGCTGCCGCCTGGGCACCGGGCTCGACCGGTTGGAGCCGGTGGTGCGCGAGCGCAGCGCCGCGGCGCTGTCGCGCGGCAGCCTGTCGGTGTCGCTGCAGACGATGCGCCCCGGCGCCGTCCGCACCGTCACCATCAACGATGAGCTGGTGCGCCGCGTGATGGCCGCCGCCGCCGAGATCTCGGGCGGCATGGGCACGCTGTCACTCGACGCGGTGTTCGCCATCCCGGGCGTCGTCGAGATCGGCGAGCCGGAGCAGTCCGAGGCAGAGCGCGACCAGCTCGATCAGGCGATGGTCAAGGACCTCGACCGCGCGCTGGCGAGCCTCAACGCCGCGCGCCGCACCGAGGGCACGCGCCTCGTCGCCGTGTTGCGCGCACAGCTCGACGAGATCGTTGCGCTGGCCGGCGACGCCAGCCGGTGCGCGGCGGCGCAGCCGGACGCCATTCGCGCCCACGTGCAGGAGCGGGTGTCGGCGCTGATCGGCGAGGGGACGCCGCTGCCGCCTGACCGGCTTGCCCAGGAGGTTGCCATGCTCGCCATCAAGGCGGACGTGCGCGAGGAGCTCGACCGCCTCTCGGCCCACGCCGAGGCGGGGCGCGAGTTGCTCGCCGCCGGCAGCGCCGTCGGCCGCCGCCTCGACTTCCTCGCGCAGGAGTTCGCGCGCGAAGCCAATACGCTGTGCGCCAAGTCCTCCGACGCCGAGCTCACGCGCGTCGGCCTGGCGCTCAAGGCGGTCATCGACCGCTTTCGCGAGCAGGTGCAAAACCTTGAGTGAGCTTGGCGAATGACGGACGTCAAGCGCCGGGGCGTGATGCTGGTGCTGTCGTCGCCGTCGGGCGCCGGCAAGACCACCATCTCGCGCCGGCTGCTGGGCGCCGACCAGGACCTGAAACTGTCCGTGTCGGTGACGACGCGCGCGCCGCGCTCCGGCGAGGTGGACGGCGTCGACTACCATTTCATCGACCGGACGCGCTTCGACAGGCTCGTCGCCGACGGCGCGATGCTCGAGCACGCGGAGGTGTTCGGCCACTGCTACGGCACACCGGCGACCGGCGTCGAGGATCGCCTGGCCGCCGGCAAGGACGTGCTGTTCGACATCGACTGGCAGGGCACGCAGCAGCTCATGCGCACCGCGCGCGCCGACCTCGCGACGATCTTCATCCTGCCGCCGTCGGTGCGTGAGCTCGAGCGCCGCCTGCACATTCGCGCCCAGGATTCCGACGCCGTCGTGCGCCACCGCATGGAAGGAGCGGGGCGCGAGCTCGATCACTGGCAGGAGTACGACTACATCGTCATCAACGACGATCTCGACCGCGCCATCAACGAAGTGCGCTCGATCCTTACCGCCGAGCGCCTGCGCCGCGAGCGCCAGGTCGGCGTCGCCGCCTATGTGGGCGATCTCCGCCGTGGCGGCTGAGCCCCGGCCGGCCCGCTTGTCTCACGTCAGCGCCCCCGCTAGGCTCGCGGTCATGCGCCTTCTTGCCGCCGTCGTCGCGGCCGTCCTATTGCCCGTCGTCGCCGATGCCGCCGAGACCAAGGGCGCCGCCCAGGCGGTCTCCTCCGGTGCCGGCAGCATCGTCATCGGCTCGCTCAGCGTGCCGGTGCTCAGCGCCCGCAAGGTGCGCATGTACGAGTCCGCGGTCGTCGGGCTGAAGGTCGCCAATGCCAACCAGTACCTGAAGCAGGTGTGCGACCTGCGCTTCGAGATCGTGGACGGGTTCCTGACCCACCTGCACAGCAAGCCCTTCTCAACCAGCTCCGAGGTGGACGGGGTGCGCGGGCAGCAGGAGATGCTGGTGCTGGCCAAGCAGGTCGGCGGCGACTTCATCACCGGCCTCGACCTGTCGTGGAGCCGCACGCCGCGGCCGATCGACAACACTGTGTTCGGCAACAACCAGGCGGTGCCCTGCCGCAGTAACTAGCGGCGCAGGTCCTTCGTCAGCGTCACCGGCGTCTCCGCGCCCGACAGGCGGTGGCGGTAGACGGTGAGGTTCTCCATAACGCGCTGCACGTAGTTGCGCGTTTCCTCGATCGGGATCTGCTCGATCCAGTCGACGATGTCGATGGTCGCCACGCGCGGGTCGCCGTATTGGCGGATCCACTGGCGCGCGCGGCCCTCGCCGGCGTTGTAGGCGGCCAGCGCCAGGACGTAGGAGCCGCGAAACGTCACCAACAGGTCGGCGAGGTGCGCAGTGCCGAGGTGCAGGTTGTAGGCGGGGTCCTGGGTCAGCAGGCTCGGCTCGTAATTCACCTTCTGCGCGGTGGCGACGCGGCGCGCCGTCGCCGGCATCAGCTGCATCAGCCCGAGCGCGCCGGCCGACGACCGCGCCATCGGATAGAACTCGCTCTCCTGGCGCACCAGCGCCAGCACCAGCGCCGGCTCGACGTCGGCGAGCCTGGGCGCCGCCGGCAGCATCGGATACGCCGAGGCTGGCAGCTGCACGCCTTCCTGGCCGGCGAGCTTGGCCGTCGCCACGGCGAGATCGGTGCGGCCGACGCGCGCGGCGAGATCGGAGACCAGCGCTCGCTCGCTCGGCGTCGCCGCGTCCTCGGCCATGCGGATGAGGAACGGGCGCAGGCGGTCCTCCTCGCCGATGGCCGCGAGGAACAGCGCCACCTGCACCAGCTCGCGTTGGTAGAACGTGTGCACTTCGTCGCCGGTTGGCAGCGGCTGGGCGGGGAGGGCGATGGTCGGCCGCTCCCGCACGCGCTCGGCGGCGAGCTGTCCGTAGTAGGTCGTCGGATGGCGCGCGGCCCGCTCGTACCAGCCGTCGGCGGTGACGCGCTCGCCCATCTTCTCGGCGGCGCGGCCCAGCCAGTAGGCGGCGCGCGCGATGCTCACCGGCAGGCGCACCTGCGCATGCTGCTTCTGGAAGTGGGCGTACGCGTCCTTCGGCTCTTTGAGGAACTGCAGCGCGATCCATCCCGCCAGCCATTCTGCCTCGGCGATGTCGGCGCGATCGGTCTGCCCGTGCTGCGCGGCTATCCTGTACGCGTCGGTGATGCGGCCGGCCTCGAGCGCGCGCCGCGCCAGCACGACGCGCTCGTCCCACCACGGATCTTCGTGCGCGCTCTGCGCGGGCAGGGGCGCGAGCAGGTCGATGGCGCCCTGGGTGTTGCCGTTGCGCCGGCGCCAACGCACGCGCTCATAGACGAAGCCCGGCTCCTTGGCCTGCTCGCCCACGACCTTGGCGACGGCGGCGTCGACGCCCGGCGCCTGGGTCGCCAGCGCGATGCGCGCCTCGGCGACGGCGCGGCGGTGCAGCGGGATCCTGGATACCAGCTTGCGCGCCTCGTTCGGGCGCCCGAGCCACAGCAGCGCGTCCAGTCGCGCCTCGTGGTCGGCCTGGGTGAATTGGCGCGCCCAGGTCTGCGACAGCATCCGTTCGGCGGCGTGCGGCAGCGCCATCGTCGTCCACGCGCGCTTGGCCCAGTTCGCCGCCTCGCCGGGGCGGCCGTTGGCGTCGAGCGCCTGCGCATAGCGCACCATGCCGGCGCCGGTCCGCGGCGGGTACTTCTCGAACCAGGCGAGCGCCATCTGGTTGGAGCGGGGGCCGAGCGGCTCGGAGGCCAGCGCGTCCTCGGCGTTGCGGCGCAGCGTCTCGGCGAGCGGCCAGTGCGGATTGTCGGCGAGGAACGCGGCGATCTCGCTGAACGTCGCGCCGCTGTCGTGGTCCGCCAGGAACATCCACTGCAGGACCTTGGTTGGCGTCTTGTTCTCGGCCAGCGCCGCCAACTGGAACGCGCGTCCCCATGCGCCGACTGCGGCGGCGAGGAACGCCGTGCGGTAGGTGTTGTCGTCGAGAATGGTGAGCGGCGCATAGCCGGCCGTGCCGGCGGGTCGCGGCGCCACGGCCACGAGGCCCAGCGCTAGTACAGCCAATGACAGCAAACGCACCACGCGCAGCTCCCCCACCCACGCACCCCCGCCAATTCGCGCCACGCCAAGACGCGCCGGTCTCGCCGCCGGTCCGGGTGCTTTGGAAAAGTAGACGGCGGCTGTCGCTTCGAGCAACCGGGAACAGCATCCAAAGTGTGATCAAGTGACTGCAATTGCTTGATCACGGCGCATGAAATGCTATGGTCCGGCCTCATTAACCTTGTTTGAGTGTTGTTGGCGCATCAGCAGCACGCCGCGCATCGAGCGCTCCCGGCATGTTCTCTGGCTCCATCGTCGCCCTGGTCACGCCGTTCAAGAACGGCGGCATCGACGAGAAAGCGTTCCAGGAGCTGGTCGATTGGCAGGTGACCGAGGGGACGCACGGCCTCGTGCCGTGCGGAACCACCGGCGAATCGCCGACCCTCAGCCACGCCGAGCACCACCGCGTCATCGAGCTGTGCATCGAGGCGGCCGACGGGCGCGTGCCGGTCATCGCCGGCACCGGCTCGAACTCCACCGACGAGGCGATCGACCTCACGCGCCACGCCAAGAAGGCGGGCGCCGACGGCGCGTTGCTGGTGACGCCGTACTACAACAAGCCGACCCAGGAGGGCATGTACCAGCACTTCAAGGCGATCCACGACGCCGTGGACCTGCCGCTGGTGCTCTACAACATCCCCGGCCGCTCGGTGGTGAACCTCTCCGCAGAGACCCTCGAGCGCCTCGCCAGACTCAAGAACATCGTCGGCATCAAGGACGCGACCGGCGACATCGCCCGCGTCTCGGCAACGCGCCTCTTGCTTGGCCCGAAGTTCTGCCAGCTGTCGGGCGAGGACGCGACCGCGCTCGGCTTCAATGCCCACGGCGGCCACGGCTGCATCTCGGTGACCGCCAATGTCGCGCCGTCGTTGTGCGCTCGCTTCCAGACCGCCACCCTCACCGGCGACTGGAAAGAGGCGCTCGCCCTGCAGGATCGCCTGATGCCGCTGCACTCGGCGCTGTTCCTGGAAACCTCGCCGGCGCCGGTGAAGTACGCGGTCAGCCTCTTGGGGCGCGGCTCCGCCGAGGTGCGGCTGCCGCTGGTCGGACCGACCGAGGGGACGCGCGAAAAAGTGCGCGCCGCCATGATGGCGGCCGGAGTGCTCAACTAGGTCGTGGACTCATAATGCCTGAGCCAGAGGCGGGTGGCGGCCAGAGCCACGGCTGCCAGGAAGTTGCGGGCGAGCTTGTGGTAGCGGGTGGCGATGCCACGGAAGTGCTTGAGCTTGTTGAAGAAGCGCTCGACGAGGTTGCGTTGACGGTAGATGGCCTTGTCGACGGTGCGCTGGACCTTGCGGGTCCTGTGCGTGGGGATGTGGGCGTGAGCCCCGAGGCCCTCGATGTGGGC
>Ga0194132_10006582_pt1 | contig 17920 bp, 14 predicted proteins | sample TA2KigOf80mmetaG_FD_148612 | JGI IMG/M metagenome (GOLD analysis project Ga0194132, IMG submission 148612) | Freshwater microbial communities from Lake Tanganyika, Tanzania - TA2015054 Kigoma Offshore 80m | ecosystem: Environmental > Aquatic > Freshwater > Lake | place: Tanzania: Lake...
TCACCCCACGGTGCCCTCGCTTGACGGTACGCTCCCGGAGCAGGACAAATTCAATCGCGCGACGTCCTTGCAGGCAGGCCAGACGGGTGACGTCGTGCGCACTGACGGCAATCTGAACCTATTCACGGCGGCAGGACGTGTGGCGCGTGGAGGGAGTGCGGGATACATTACTTATGACTGGCCGAAGCCGGTTGCGGGTGGAGGTACCAGCATCGAATCGTTTCCGAAGATGTCCTATGCGATGCATTTCGCCCCGTGGGACTGGGTCGTGGCGTCGGGGATCTATGTGGATGATGTCGATCAAGCGTTTCATCAGCACTTGCTCCGGCAAGCACTTATCGCAAGCGGGGCGGCGATAGTTCTTCTGCTACTTTCTTTCTGGCAGAGCCGGGCAATCACTGTTCCGCTCTTGGCAGCAGAATCAGCGTCGCTCCGGGTCGTGCGAGATCGTGACTTCACCGCGCTCGTACCGGCCAATGGACACGATGAGGTAGGGCGGGTGTGTGCTGCGTTCAATGATTTGGTTACCGCCATGAGGTCGACGCTGGGTGAGATTCGTCATTCTTCCCAAGCTATGTCTCGAGCGGCGACCACGATCGGCAACGATGCGGTCGCTATCATTGAAGATTCAAAGCAGCAGGACGCTGTCGCCCATGAGACCGCGAGCGCCATCGAGCAAATCGTAACGTCGTTGTCGCACGTTGCCGCCAATTCACAAGAATCGGAAGCTGCGACGGAGGCGGTTGTCGCCGAGGTCAACCAAGCGGCTGCGGTGGTGCGAAGGAATGTCGCAGACATGGAACAGATCGAGAACGCCATCAATGCCGCGACGCAAGACGTTCAGCTTGTTGCCACAAGCTCCATGAAGATCAACGGCATCGTAGGCTCGATCAAGGACATCGCGGATCAGACGAATCTGCTTGCCCTGAATGCCGCCATCGAGGCGGCCCGAGCTGGAGAGCAAGGTCGTGGTTTTGCCGTGGTGGCGGATGAAGTACGCAAGCTCGCGGAACGGACCACCAACATGACACAAGACATCAGTACATTGATACTGGATGCTCATGCGCAGATTGAGGCGACGGTACAGGCTATGCAGAGGGTGAATAGCGGTACGCAGCGCTGCACTGAGGTCTGCCGCGCGGCCGATGCTACGTTGAACGGAGTGGTTAGTCAGATGACGTGCGTTCGGGATCGAGCGCGGATCATCGCGGCGGAGGTCGCTGAGCAGGAACGAGTGACGGGCGGCATGGCCCTCAAGATCGAGCAGATCGCCAAGATGACCAAGGAAGCAATAGTCCTTGCGCAAAGCAACCTTCAGGGGGCGACCGACGTTTCGGCTAGCGTCGAAGATCTAGAAGAAGAACTGCGTCGATACAAGACCTAAGGAAGTACTGAACAAGAGGGCTCTCCACCTCGTTGCTCCCTGAAAGTATGGTCACGCTGATTGCCCAAGACAGGTCAGTCGCGGTTCCCAAAGTAGTGGTAGAGGTGGCGTAGCTGAGTTAGCCGGCTTCCTGCCGCCGATTGAAATCAAGTGGGCGCTACGGACGCGGTCGTTAAGCGATAACCTCGCGCGACCGTCGCTTACGCGAGAGCTGCGACGCCTGTGGGGTAGGCGTACGAGAGACTAAGGGTGTGGGTTTGGCGGAAACGACACCTCGAATGCGGTTCCACCATCTGGGCGCGAAATGCAAAGCACCGAGCCGCCGTGTAGTTCCGCGATCTGTTTGACCAACGCCAGTCCCAGGCCCGCGCCATGGGTCCGGTCGCTGGCCCCAGGTATGCGATAAAAGGGTTGAAAGATTCTGCTGCGTTCCGAGTCCGGGATGCCTGCGCCGCGATCCCTGATACTGATCCGGGTAGCCTTTTCAGACCGAGTTACCTGTGCATCGGTGCCGGCCTGGCCAGCGTATCGGAGCGCATTGTCGAGCAGATTGCGTACTAAGCGGCGCAGCAATGTCGGGTCGCCTCGTATATTGGTCGCAACGGCATCGAGGGGCACACCGGCGCGCGCGCATTCTTCTGCCACCAGTGCGGTCAAATCCACATCCTCGAAGTCACTGAGATGCCCTGTGTTGGAGTCCAAACGACTTGCCAGCAGAATTTCGTCAATAAGGCGATCGAGTTCGCGAATGTCTTGTCTGATATTGTCGCGCAACGCAGGGTCGGCTTGAACGCTAAATGCTTCCGCCGTCATGCGCAGCCGCACCAGCGGCGAGCGCAGTTCGTGAGAGGCGTTTGCCAGCAAGGATTTCTGCGACTGGACCAGGGACTCGATCTGTCCGGCTGCCTGGTTGAAGCTGCGCGCCAGAGCGGCGACTTCGTCATGACCTTGAACGGGAACCCGCACCGCAAGATTGCCCGCGCCCAGGGACTCGACGGAGGTCTGCAAATTCTCCAGGCGTTTGGTCAGTCTGCGCGCCAGGGGATAGGCCATGATCCCCAGCACCAAGGCGATGAGGACCATCGAGAAGAGAAATCCCATGGGCCGGCTACGACCAGGGCGGTCATGTCGCGCTACCAGCCATCGTCCGTCGTCGAGCCTTAAGGCCATGGCGGGCGGTCCGCGTTGACCATGTAGCCAGCCGCTGCTTTCCTGCTCGGCGGGAAGGCGAGGTACGGTTTCACCAGCGGCAGCGATCAAGGCACGGTTGCGACCATAGAGTGCGAGGGAGACTTGGCCACGGTGTCGCCAGCGTTCGAGCGTGCGACGTGTCTGTTCCAGGGAGGACTGTTCCGAAGGCAACAGTTCGCCGGCGATCTCCGCCGCCAACGAGGCGAACTGTGTGCGCAGGAAACCACCCTCGAAACTATGGCGCCAGGCAAAAGTGATGATGACGGCCGCCACGACCAGAGCGGCGAGCATGGCGAAGTAGATCCGCAGGTAGAGCCGCTCGCTCACCTTCATCGTCTACCCTTCCTCGTCCTGGATCTTGGCAAACACATAACCAGCCCCGCGCACCGTGATGATTCGACGCGGGTGCTTGACGTCGTCCTCGATGGCGGCACGGATGCGCGCGATGTGAACATCGATGGAGCGATCGAAAGCCTCGAGCGTTTCGCCACGCACCGCATCCATAAGTTGCTCGCGGGACGTGACGCGGCCCGCGCGCTGTGCCAACGCCAACAATAGCTCGAATTGATGTGAGGTGAGTTCGCGGCGGTGGCTGTCAAGGCGGACTTCGCGTGCACTGGGATCGATCTCCAGGCGGCCGAAACGCAAAGTGCTGGCAGGCGCAGTGCCGCGGCCTCGGCGCAGTATGGCGCGCACGCGGGCCAGCAATTCGCGAGGTTCGAACGGTTTGGGCAAATAGTCGTCTGCACCGATTTCGAGACCGACTACACGATCCATTGGATCGCCCTTGGCGGTCAGCATGAGAATGGGCACGCCGCTTCGAGTGCGGATCTGGCGGCACACATCGAGCCCATCGCCATCGGGAAGCATCAGGTCGAGTAGTACCAGATCGAAGGTCTCCTGAGCGAAGCGCGTCAGGCCGGCCTGTGCAGTTTCCGCCACGCTGATCTGAATTTGATGGGGTGCGAGATAGTCGACGACCATCCCCGCCAGGCGATGGTCGTCTTCAATCATGAGCAGACGATGGCTCATCAACTCCAGCGCTTCTTGTACTGCTCGGCCAGTTTGCGGCGCTGTTCCGGCGTCATGACCTCGGCAATGTCCGCCAGCGCGGCGGTTAGGCGCTTGGAGGCTTGCTCCGCTAGATCGATCTCTTGCGCCCGTAGCTGCTCCATGGCTTGGCGATCGATTTGATCCTGGGTCAGCAGTTCAATCGCTTTGTTGCGTGCGGCGTGGTGTTGTATCCGCAACGGCTGCAGGTCTTGTAACGCACCCTTGGCCAGAGCGGAAACCTTGCTCTTCTGTTCGTCGGTGGCATCGACGTCGTCGAGCACCCAATTGACCATCTTGTCGACACGCTTGGCAGCTTGCTCGGGGCTCATCTGACCATGGGCGCCGTGACGATGATGATGTCCGCCGATGCCGCCGTGATGACATGCGGCGAGACTCAAGGCGCCAACTAGCGCCGCGCCGAGGCCGACGATCTTCCAGCGACGCCATCCAGTGGTAGCGGTGGGGGAGGGGTGGTTCATGGTGAGTTCCTTGTCTAATGCGCGCCGATTGCGCGTGCCTCACACTGTAGACGTAGCATGTTGCCGCCGTATCGGCGGTATGTAAAGTTACGCAAAGATCGCGTCGTCGAGTAGTGCGCGATGCGTAGAGCCTGACGCTCAGGGGCGGGAGGGTGTCCCAGACGAAGCGAGGCGCCGGCTCAGGAGGGCCACCAGGTCGGCTTGGCGTAGCGGCTTGGAGAGATAGTCGTCCATGCCTGCCTCGCGGCAACGCGCCTCGTCACCTTGCATGGCATTGGCTGTCAATGCCACAACGCATTGCGCTGGGCGGCCGCAGTCGAGCTCCCAGCGGCGCAGGTGAGTGGTGGCGGTGAAGCCATCCATCACCGGCAACTGACAGTCCATGAGCACCAGGGCGTAGCGGCGCGACATCATTTCGTTCAAGGCCGCTTCGCCGTTCTCGACGACCTGGACTAGACATCCAAGCTTGGCCAGCATCGCCTTGGCTACCATCTGGTTGACTTTGTTGTCTTCGACCAACAACACCTCAGCACCGGCGAAGTTCGGCAATGATTCCAATACGACGGAGGGTGAGGACGGCTTCGCCGTGCCGGACAGGCTGCAAAGTACCTGTTCCAGATCGCCGCGGCGCACGGGTTTCAACAGCCAATTGGCAATACCCGCCGAATCGAGATCCTGCTGACTCAGACGCGACATGGAACTCAGAAGTACCCTAGGGAGGTTCGTCAAAGCGGGATCTCGCGCCATGGAGGTGGAGAGCTCCATACCGTTCATCTCCGGCATCTGCATATCCAGCAGTGCGAAGTGGTACGGTTCCTGACCCGCACCAAGCGACCGCCGGAGTTCCTCCAGCGCAGCGGCGCCGTTGGTGACCGAGGTGCAAGACATGCCCCAGTGCGCAAGATAGTGCTCCAACACCGTGCGGTTGGTGGCATTGTCGTCAACTATCAGCGCACGCCGGCCTCGCAGCGAATCCGGTGATGCTTCGGCGACAGCAGGGTGGAGGTCGAAAGTCACTTCGACAGTAAAGATGGTTCCGCGCCCCGGTTCGCTCTTGACAGTCAGGTCGCCGCCCATGGCGCGCACCAGGCTCTTGCTGATGGAAAGGCCCAGACCGGTGCCACCAAAGAGACGAGTGGTGGATCCATCCGCTTGCGTGAAAGGCGAAAACAATCGATCCAGTTGTGTGGGTGTGATGCCGATACCAGTGTCTTCCACCGCCATGCTCAGGCGCACGCACATCTCATCTCGGGACCGTATCGATATTCGTATACCGACTTCGCCGGAAGTGGTGAACTTGATCGCGTTCCCCAACAGATTCGAAAGCACTTGCCGGAGACGTGTGGGATCGGTGAGCAAGAGCCGGGGAAGCGTGCTGTCCACCAGACAGTAGAGCTCTAGCGTCTTCTGATGCGCGGATTCGGCGAACAGCACGCAGATGTCCTCGGTCAGACGGCGCAAGTCCACCGGAATCCGCTCAAGCTCCAGTTTGCCGGCTTCGATCTTTGAGAAGTCCAAGATGTCGTTCAGGATGTTGAGTAGCGTTTCGGCCGAGGCGGTCGCGGTTCCGACGAACTGTCGTTGCGTATTGTTCAGTGGTGTGTCGGCCACCAGTTGAAGCATGCCCAGGACACCGTTCATGGGCGTGCGGATTTCGTGACTCATATTGGCGAGGAAATCGGACTTCGCCCTGTTGGCGACCTCGGCGTCTTGCCGCGCTGCCTCAAGCTGAGCAGTGCGGTCGAGCACCTTTTGCTCCAGTTCCGCCGCCCGCCTTGCCGCGGAGCGGCGTCGTCGCCACTGTGCCCGATAGAAGTACGCGGCGACACTCGCCAGTACAATGATCAGGCCGTAGTTCAGCCAGGCTGCCAGCCGCGCCGCTTTTACTCCGCCGCGCGACCAAAACATCGCATCGGGTTCCGCAGCCCATAGTTGCCACTTGCCTTCGATTTCAGGTACGGCCACGGTCATCACTTCCGAGTAGATGTGATGCGGCGTCGGGCGTGCGGTGGCGACATGAGGGAGTGCCTGACGCCACGGACCATCCTGATGGGCGCCGGCGACCACTGAATGGCCGCTGTGCACCACGGCATAGCGTCCGTCAGGAAGCAGATCGCGCAAGACATGGGTCAGGATCACGGCCGAAACCTGACCACGAAAGTTTCCGTCCGGCCCGTAAAACGGGACCGAGAGCAGGATGCCGGAGCGGTCCCGGTCGTCGGGCGCGCTGGGTCGAAAGCGAGAGTTGTCGCAGGTAATGACCTCGGGGCCGCTGATGACCGGGTAGGCAAGGTCGACGATAGTGCTTTCGGTGGGAAAACGGGTGGCCAGGACTTCCATCTGCCGCTTCATCAAGCGGTACTCGTAGATCTCCACTTCGGGGAGTTCCTGGGAGTGGGCCTCATGCTCGGAACCGCTCTGCTCTGCGTGGCGGCCGATGATGAGTTCATCGAAGGTGGTGATGGGTTCCTGAGGTTTGCCTGTCTTGAGGTCCAACTGGTCCGGATCCATGCCCGCCGGCACGATGTAGACCTCGGACATGGAAACATTGATGGCGAGGTTGTTGTAGATCTCCTGCACCGCCTGTCGAGAGGTCCCCTCGAAGTTCTGTGCGTAGCGGTCGATGTTGCGCACGCCGGGAAGGCGCGCGACGGTACGGATGCCCTGATAGATCTGGGTAAAGGCATCCCGCAAGGCCTCGTTGACGATCGCGGTTCGGGCTCGAGCTTCCTGGAGGTATTGGAACTGCTCTTGCTCCAACTCCTGTCGCTCTCGCAGGTGGACCAGAGTACACAGTGTCAAAGTGGCAGCGGCGATCAAGCTGTAGACAGCATGACTGGGGCGGCCGGTCGGTTCTGCGTTGTTCGGAGCCATGGCGAGGCGCGGAAACACGAAGGGTAGCGAAGGGGCAAGGGAGCGCTCGTCTCGGTTATCGTCTGCGCACAAGTAAACTCAAGGGGTACTAAACAAGCAGGCTCGCCCCCCTCGTAACTCCCCGAGAGGAGGGTCACGCTGATCGCGCAAACCAGTCTGATCGGCCTTTCCTCAAGAAATACTGGAGACTTCGCGGTCAACCTCGGGATGGACTTGTCGGTGCGCCGAGAACTGCGATCAGGGCGTGCTTCTGGCGGGCTGCGCCGATCCCACCGTGTAAAGTTGAACTTTTGCCGCGAAGCGGGCGGCCCCAACAAAAAGGAGATACACACCATGCCTTCGCTCGTGTTTCACAGCGCGATCGACGCGCCCGAGCCTTGGCGACTGACGTTGGCGAAGGCCTATCCCCATCTGCAGTTTTGCATCTGGCCCGATGTGAACGATGTGCGTGATGTGCACTACGCGCTGGTTTGGAAGCCGCCGCATGGCATGTTGGCTTCGCTACCGCGGCTGAAGGCCGTGCTATCGCTGGGGGCTGGCGTGGATGCCTTGTTCGAGGATCCGGATCTGCCCAGGCACGTGCCGATTCTGCGTCTGGTGGACGCCGGCTTGCGCGGGCAGATGACCGAGTACGGACTCTATGCGGTGCTGCATTTTCATCGTGACATGCCGCACTACCAGGTGGCCCAGCGGGCAGGGCGCTGGGCACCGCTGGCAGCGGTGCCGGCGGCGGATCGCACCGTCGGAATTTTGGGCCTGGGCGTACTGGGCGCGGACCTGGCCCGTCAGTTGGTGGGGCTGGGATTCAAGGTGCTGGGCTGGAGCCGGAATGGAAGGCCGCTGCCTGATGTGGAGGTATTGTCGGGCGACGCGGGACTGCGTGCGCTGCTGGCCCGCAGCGAGATCCTGGTGAATTTGTTGCCGCTGGTTCCGGAGACGGTGGGCATCCTCAATGCCGGAACCTTTGCCCAGTTGCCGGCGGGGGCCGTGGTGATCAATCTGGCGCGCGGTGGCCATCTCGTTGAGAAAGATTTGATCGCGGCACTCGACAGCGGTCGCCTGCGCGGCGCCATGCTCGACGTATTCGAGCGCGAGCCTTTGCCGACTTTGCACGCCTTTTGGCAACACCCCAAGGTCTGGTTTACACCCCACATCTCGGCACAGGCGGTGACCGCGCTAGCGGAGGGGCAGATCATCGAGAACATCCGTCGCATCGAGGCTGGCGAAACGCCCATAGGGCGAGTCGATCCGGATCGGCGATACTGAGGGCCTCCGGCACCACTTCTCCTCAACCATGAGTCAGATCAAGAAAACACCACGTTCCCGCGTCAAGCGCAAACCCTATCGCGGCGACTACGACTTCGATACGGTGGCCGCCGTCCTCGACGCTGGCTTCATCTGCCATGTCGGCTACAACATCGACGGCAAACCTTATGTCACGCCCACCTCCTATTGGCGCGAAGGTGATCAGGTGTACTGGCACGGCTCCAGCGCTAGCCGCATGCTGAAAGCGCAGGAGCAGGGCATCGACGTGTGCTTCACCGTCACCCATGTGGACGGCTTGGTGATGGCGCGATCAGCATTCAATCACTCCATCAATTACCGCTCGGTGATGCTATTCGGAGCGGCGCAAAAGGTCGAGGATGAAGACTACAAGCTGAAAGTGCTCGAAACCTTCACGGAAAAGTTGTTCCCCGGCCGCTGGGCCGAACTGCGGCCCGTGACCCGACGCGAACTCAAGGCCACCACCGTGCTACACATGCCGATCGAAGAAGGCTCGGCGAAGATCCGCAATGGTGACCCGGGAGATGACGAAGCCGACTATGCCTGGCCCGTATGGGCGGGCGTGGTGCCACTGGCCGAACAAGCCGGCCAACCCAGGCCCTGTCCTCGTCTGATCGAAGGGACCAAACTGCCCAAGTATCTGAAGCCGCTGTGGCGCCTGAAATAGCGCCGTAATGCGAAGGCGGTTTAGGTCTTGGTCGTCGCTGTGCCGTTACCTTTGGTGCGGTCGAGGATGGTCATGGCGGAGGCCACCATGCCGGCTACGTCCGACAGATTGCTCGGCACGATGACGGTATTGTTGGTCTTGGCCAGGTTGCCAAAGGCGCCAATGTAGAGCTCCGCCACCTTGAGGTTGGCGGCAGCCATTCCGCCTTTCTCGTATAGGGCGTTGGCCACCAGGCGCACCGCGTTGGCGGTGGCCTCGGCGATCAGTTGCACTGCTTGGGCGTCACCTTGGGCTTTGTTGATGGCAGCGGCTTTTTCGCCCTCGGACTTGAGAATGGCGGATTGTTTCTCACCTTCTGCCAGATTGATCTCTTCCTGTTTCTGACCTTCTGACTTGGCGATCAGTGCGCGTTTTTCCCGTTCGGCGGTAATTTGCTGCTGCATGGCGCGCAGGATGGATTCGGGCGGCACCAGATTTTTCACCTCGTAGCGCAGCACCTTTACGCCCCAGGAGCGACCGGCTTCGTCGAGCACGCTGACAATTCGGCGGTTGATGTCTTCGCGGCTTTCCAGTACGCGGTCCAGTTCCATGCGGCCGACTTCGGAGCGCATGGTGGTCTGTGCCAGTTGTGTGATGGCGGCGATGAAATCAGAAGTGCCATAGCTGGCGAGCTTGGGATCGGTCACCTGGAAGTAGAGCACACCATCGACAGCCAGCTGCGTGTTGTCCTTAGTGATGCAAGTTTGCTCCGGCACGTCGTAGGGCACTTCTTTCAGCGAATGGCGATAGGCCACGCGATCGATGAACGGGAAGATGATGCGCAGACCGGGCTCGAGTGTCTGGTGGTAACTGCCAAAACGTTCCACCACCCAGGCGTTCTGCTGTGGCACCACGCGTACGCCTTCCGCGATGAAGGCCACCGCCAGCGCGACGATCAGCACAGGGATGACCAGTGCGCGCGTCTGATCGAAGTAGCCCACCACCGCGGCCAGAATGCCAATTAAGACGAGTTTCGGGAACATGCCGATCTCCTGTTTTTTGAATGACGGAATGGGCAACACCACCGGAGCGCTGACCTTGGGTTTGGGAGGGGCGGGATTCTGCTTGGCCACGTCAGGGCGCCCGCTTGCTTACGGTCAGGCGGCTGCCCTGTATGTCAGTGATGAATAGCACTTCACCCGGCGTGCCGCCGCCCTCGCCCTGGATGAGTGCTTCCCAAGCGGCGTCGCGGTAGCTCACGCGCGCCAGCCGAGCGCCTTCGTCGATCCACGCTTCCCAGCGTACGGTCTGGCCAAGGTCGAGCGGCGCCATGCGCGGTTGCTGCCGCAGATTGCGATGCCGGTGCACCCAGGTAATGCCCGCTGTGGCGACCGTGGCCATCACGATGGTCTGCAGTAGAACACTGCCGGTGATGGCGGCAGTGGCGGCACCCGCCAGGCAGGCAAGGCCGAGCACCAGCAGGTAGAAGGTGCCGGTAAGCAGTTCGGCGACGATCAGTATCAATCCTGCCGCCAGCCATACGATGGTGAGGCTCATCTATGGACATCCCGTGGTGCGTGATGATAAAGGCAGCATAACATGCGCAAGGTCCCTGACTGAGTGTTCAGCTTCGCTTCACGGGCGGTTTGCCCTTGGATTGGACAGTGCGCGCGGTCGTGCGGCCGCGTGTGGTGGTGTTGGTTTTCGGAGCGGGACGCATGCGGCGTTTGATCGACTGGCCCAAGCCGTCCGATTGACGGATGAGCGTGTAGGCGAGCCAAAGCGCCGAGGCCGCAATGGCCAGTACAAAGCACCAGTCGAACTGCGTTCGCGCGCGCGATGACAACAACGGTGCAGCCACGATGAGCGCGACGCGATAGCCCAAGGTGCTGATGATGAGCGCTGCCAGGGGCGGTAGCACTTGCGCCACGCGCTGCTGCGTGCCGGCGGCGGCTTTCATGCGTTCCGCCCACTTCAAGGCGATCCAGCCTGCGATCAACAACGCACTGGCTAGACCGGCGAAGCGGAAGAGCTGCGCGGCTGATAGGTCGCCATCGCCAAAGGTGGTGCGCTGAAACAGAGCGATCTCGCCCAGCACGATGGCGAGGACGAGCGAAGCCGTGGCGGCAATCGCCAACGTTTTCAGCGAGAGGGGGCGTGATTCATTTGTATCGGCGTCTTCGTCGGGGATCGTCTGCGCTTCCAGTGCCAGACGGAATTCGCGTTCGTGCGGCAGTTCGTAGTGATCGCCGGTGGAAAGCCTGCGCTGGATGCGTTCGGTGGCAACGAGAGACGGTTTAGCGGGAACGCGTTGGGTTTGCAGAGTCGCGCTGATGGTGACGGGGGGCGACGCTGCGGGCAAAGGTGTGCCCGTGGTTTCCGCCTGCTCGATCACAGCTTTGAGGGCCCGCAGATCTCGCGCAAGGTCACCGGCACCTTGATAGCGGGCGACGGGGTCTTTCTGCAGAGCTCGATCCACGATCGCGGTAAGCTGATCCGGGAGACCCGGAATAACGCGGTTCAGCGGCTTGTGCGGTGTGCCCGCGATGTTGTAGACCAATTGAAAGAAGTCCGCGCCGTCAAAGGGCGGCAGTCCGCTGGCCATTTCGTACAGCAGCACGCCGAGCGTGAAGATGTCGGAGCGTGGATCGATATTGTCGCCGTTGACCTGCTCCGGTGACATGTAGCGCGGAGACCCCAGCATCATCCCGGTCTGGGTCTTGACCTGGGACTGACGCATGCGTGCGATGCCAAAGTCCATGATCTTCACTTGAGTGCCTCGCACGATCATGATGTTGGCGGGCTTGATGTCGCGGTGGATCACACCGGCTTGGTGGGCAAACGCCAGGCCTTCGGCAACCTGGGCGCCAAAGTCGAGCAGAATGGGCACAGGCAATCGCCGCTGCGCCATGAGCTTGCCCAGTTCGACGCCTTCGAGAAACTCCAGGGCCATGAAGGCAACGTCGTTCTCGCGTCCAACATCGTGCACTGTGATGATGTTCGGATGATTCAGCGCCCCGGCGGCCTTGGCCTCCTGCATGAAACGCGCTTCGTACTCGGCGCGCTCGCGGGCGTCCGCAGGCAAGGTGATGGTTTTGATCGCCAGCTTGCGACCCAGCACGGGGTCTTCCGCCAGGTGCACGACACCCATGGCGCCGCGCCCCAACTCCCTCAGGATGCGGTAGCGGCCGAACTGTGCGGTCGCAGTGACGCTGGCTTGCATCTACTGCGCTACCACCGAGGTGAGAGTCGCCAGCGCGGCCTCGAGATCAGCGATGAGGTCAGCGGGATCTTCCAGGCCTATGGACAGGCGGATCAGGCCATCGCTCACCCCGACCCGTGCGCGCGTCGCCAGATCGACACCCGAATGCGTAGTGGATGCGGGATGACAGACCAATGACTCCGAACCGCCCAGACTCACCGCAAGGGTAAACAAGGCAAGCTGATTGAGCAGGGTAAATGCCGCCGGCTGGCCGCCCTTGACGACAAAGGCAAACGTCGAACCCGCACCCGTGCAGTACCTGCGATAGGCTTGCTGGTAAGAGGGTGTGCCGATGTGCTCAGGATGAAACACGCGCTCGACCCGGTCGTGACCTGCCAGCCAGGCCGCGACCTGGCTGGCGCTGTCGGCGGCACGACGCATGCGAAGATGTAAGGTCTCCATGGAACGGCCAATCATCCAGCAAGAGTGCGGGTCGAGCTGCATGCCGAGCGCGCCACGGATCTTGCGAATGGGCGCCAGCGCGGCCTTGCTGCCGATGACGCCGCCTGCCACCAAATCGCTGTGGCCGCCGACGTACTTAGTGAGGGAGTAGACGGCTAGATCGGCACCGTGTTTCAGTGGCTGTTGATATACAGGGCCCAGCAGGGTGTTGTCCACCACGATCAACGGGCGGTCGCCTTGCCGTGCGGCGATCTCATCGGCGGCGGCGCCGATGAGTGCGAAGTCCACCAGCCCGCAGGTGGGATTGGCGGGGCTTTCCACGTAAATCATGGGCACGTGCTTGCCCGCGCAGGCGGCGACAGCAGACTTGATACTTACTGGGTCGAGTCCATCATCGAAGCCAGCGGCCGCGATGCCAAAGGGCGCCAATGTGCCGCGCAGCAAGGAGTCGGTGCCGCCGTAGAGCGGCTGGCTGTGCAGGATGACGCTGCCAGGGCGGGCGTGGGCCAGCACAACGGCACTGATGGCGGCCATGCCGCTGGCAAACACGGCGGCGGATTCGCCGCCTTCAAGCATGGCCAGGCGCTCTTCGACAATCTGCAGATTGGGGTGGTTGAAGCGCGAGTAGACCAGGCCGGCATCGGCACCGCCCGGTGGTGTGCGGCGGCCGGCGGCATAGTCGAAAAAGTCCTTGCCATCCTCCGCCGAACGGAAGGCAAAGGTAGAGGTGAGGAATACCGGCGGCTTGACCGATCCCTCGGAGAGAAACGGGTCGTAGCCATAGTGGAGCATGAGCGTCTCTGCGCTCAGGGCGCGGGTGCCGAGGGTCTTGCGTCGCATGGCGTGCTTCATGGCAGGCTCCGGTGGGGGGACTGCTTGATATCGGCACCGACTCAAGCGGAATTGAGACTTTCGGCGTCTGCCGATTTACGCCAGGGGCAGCCCTCAAATGGGGCCTGCCCCCGCCCTAGGCGCTCGCCGCAGATGTAATTCAGACGGCACTTCAACGATCTGTCTTCAAACCTACGCTAGCATGGACGCAGTATCGAATCTCTGATCCACGCAGTATCAAAGCCCTGACCCAATCAGGAGTGCGAAATGAAAATTCCATTGGACGTGATGCTGTTCTACGGCGCCTTGCTGGTCTGGATCGCGATTCTCGCGGTTGGCTGGCGGAAGCGGTCATTCCGTGGTTTCCTGCTGTTTGGCGTGGCCTTGTTGCTGGTGTTGAATGTCCGCTATTTCATTGAAGGTCCTGCCAAGTCCATCGCATTCTTTGTCGGCATCTACGACGTGCTGCACAACTTTGGCGTTACCGCTGGCACAGCACCTGAGGCACTGGCGGCCTGCCCACCAGACAATCGTTGCACGGTCTGGGGGGGGACCTACGGTCAGCATCCATCTTGGGGCGTCGCGTTCTACCAGCGCTTCAGCGAGGGTAACGGCGTTCGCGATGCCCTGCTGTACGGTCACGTGGGATTCAATTCCATCGCCTTCGTGCTGATGATGTGGCAGTTATTTCGGCCGGGACTCGGGTCCCGCGCCAGACCGCATCGAATTCTAGGACGCGTGACCTTGTCAGTCCTGCTGATGGGCGTTGCCTGCTCGTGCATTCTTGCCGCCGAGCATGGTTCCGTGGCGCACTACGGCGGCGACCTTGCGAAGTACGGCTTCTGGTTTATGGCGGCCTGCGTCGTCGTTTGTGCCGGACTTGGCTACGCCGCCATTCGACGACGCGACGTCAACGCTCATCGGACCTGGATGTTTCGATTTGCAGGCTCCATGTGGGGTGCGTTTTGGCTGTTTCGCGTGATGGAATTCGTGCTCGGCCCGCTCTTGCGAGATTTCGATACCGTTTCGATCCTGATCTGCATCTGGTTCTCGGCACCGTTGGGCATTCTCATCGCGGAATTCGTGAGACGGCGAATGCCCGCTGCTGCTGGGGAGATGACTCACTTTCCACAGGCCGTTGGAGTTTCGCGAACGGCCTGACTGACGGCGATCACTTCTACCCTTTACTCGCCTACGTGACTGTCCTGGTCTTGAGCGCAGATCTGGTCGAGTTGGTATTGAGGTCCATGGGTTGATGGGATAACGGCGGCTGGTCGGCCGTTTGGGCGAGTTGCTTTCGGTAGTAGAGAATCTAGAGGACTCTCCTGACGCTCCCGACAGCCCTCAGGCAAAGCTTGACTGGCACGGCGCTGAGTGACCGCAATACCGACAGTTAGAGTCGATTAGTGGGCGAAGTGTCACCTACCATACGCATCAAGGGTTCAGCGTCCCACGTGCGACGCTAGCTGTGCCGATACGCCGACTCGATCGCGGACGAACCCCGTTCTCGGCTGCATGTGTTGCCAAAGGAATGCGCGCCAATTGGGGTCATGCCGCGATTGATTCAATGGGCATCCGTGTTATGCCTCTAGGGTGCAATGGGGCAATGCTTCCATTTACAGCGGCTTTGCGACCATTAGCCAGAATATCGCAATGAGGCATGAGAAGGCCGGAACACCCAGCCAGAGCCACGCTCGGCTCAGATGCCAGTAGCGGGCATCCAGTGGCCCCCCATCTTCTTCCGCTGATCGTGCGAGGCTGCGCATGCGCAATTGCAGGGCCACCACGGGCAGCCAGCAGACACCTGCGATTGCGTAGAGTACAAGGGAGTAAAAAATCCACCTTGACATAATCGAATACCCCGCTAGCTGCGCCAGCGCGAATCCCGTGATGGGTTGCACAACTATGGCAGTTGATGTGAAGAGCCAATCCGCAAGAACGACTCGTTCAGATACGGCGCGTATGGCCGCGACGTTGCCACTGCGATCTACTGTCCATTTGAAGTATGCAATCCCGATCCCCGTGCCAAAAAGCACTGCAGCACTGATGATATGCAGGGTCTTGAGGAAAAAGTAGTCGCTCATGGCGGTACGACACAAACGCTCAGACCACCGAGCGGAGCAAGGTACTCCTCGACAGTAAGCAACCCTATACACGGCATCGCGCCTCGCGGCAGGCTGCCCTGCGCAGAGAGTTTTCGGGCAAGCGCGATAGCGGCGCCGCAGGGAATGTACGGCCCATGATTCTTGGTGGCGATGACATGCCAAGTGCAGGCGGCTGGGATGCCAGCCTGATTCAGTCCACGAAGTCGCACGAACATGCCACCTTTGTCGCTGACCAGTGGTTCAAGCCAGCGACTGAGGTGATTGAGCGGCCCGGCAAAGACTGAGGCGCTACGCATCAACCTATGCTTGACCGCCAAGGCCATCGACCATAGCAAGAGATGTCCGATGGCGCTGGCGAATCCCGCGTGAAACGTGACAGTTCTCAATGTCGGATGGTGCTTGGGGAAGAGTTCAAGATCCGGTACGTCGCAACTTCCCATCCAGCGGAACCCTATAGGCGCGGGAAACTCGTGCCGCCGCAAATCGAGCCAGCCGTGGGTGGTTTCCCACGCGCCATTCCGCCAGCGCATGAAGGGTTTGCCGAGGTATCCGAAAATTCCCTTTACCGTAGCTAACCCCGGCGCGCGGGCTCCGGAACTGATACCTAGTTCCAGTGAGTGCAAGGTCGCGAAACGAGGGAGGTACTTGGCGACCACAGCGGACGACAGACCGGGCACAGAGCTCGCGCCGCTTATGACCGTGACGCCTGCGGCGATCGCCTCTTTGTTCAACTTCTCGATACCTGAAACGAAGCGTCGACCATCGGCCAGATCCACGTAGTTCGCCCTGGCCCGGATGGCCGCTCGCGCGACCGTGTAATCCTGATCCTGAAAGGGACCAGCGGTGTGGATAATCGTCTGCACTCCAAGCTCGGCTAGTCGAGATGCGAGTTGGGGATCGTTTGCGTCGATGGCGATGGCGCATGCCGCGGGCAGTCCTAGGTCGGAAGTCGTCGAACGGGCCTTGGCCAGATGCCGACCGCCAACCAGCACGCGTTGGGTCGGGTCCTGCGCGAGCGCTTCGGCAACGCGCTTGCCGAAAAAACCGTAACCACCCATGACCAGCACTGAGTTCATGCTGGCAGGCCTCGTACTGAAATTGCATAGCCTGGTGGCTGAGTTTTAGCTCTGTAGTGCCACTGAGCGTTGAAACCACCAGGCGCGCCAAACAGTGCACCAGCTGCGCCGCTGTAATGAAGGCGGCGCTCGGAGATACTCACCGGCTTGCTACGGATGCAATAGCTCCCCATATCCCCCTTCGGCCATATCTCCACACCAACGCTGCACTGTCGTTGGCAGGCTGGAGAAAGTCTGGCAGTCCGGCGGCAGCGCGCGCTGCAACAGCGACAGATACCCCAACGTGTGCCGCCCGCAATCGTTGAAGTTGGCGGGAATTGCTTCCGGCGATTGCCACAACATCAGCGTCCCTCGCCTTAGTGCGAAGCCTGGCGACGAACCGACCTTGCCCTTGATGAGTGCTGTGCCAGCCAGCATCCGCGACCCTAGAAAGTCGCCGCAGTCACCTTCGACAAGCAGAAGGCCACGGCGCATGCGATCGGCGGCGCGGGCGCCCGCATTGCCTTGAATATGCAACACCCCGCCGCGCATGCCTTGCAGATTCCCGGGCAGGGCGCCGCCGGCGAAGTCGCCGCAGTGGCCTCGGATGCGAAGGTTGCCGGCACGCATTTCCGCGCCGGCATAGTCGGCGGCATTGCCGTGGACGTCGACAATGCCTGACTGCATACCGCAGGCGAGGTAGTCACCGACGTTGCCTTCTACAGTGATGGCGCCTCCGTCCAGGCCTGCGCCGATGCGAAGCAAGCGGCTGCAATCGCCAGTGAACACCAGATGTTCAGGGTCGTCGCCTTGGATGGCGAACACATCTCCGATTGCGACATCGCTGCGCTCGCCGCTTAGTGTCATGCGTTCGATCTCGCTCAGCGAGCGACCTCGCAAGTTGCTTGGTCTGAGAGACGATACGTCGATGTGCTGATCGGGTTCAGCTCGCAGGCGTAGTTCAAGGGCGCCGCTCACTCCAGGATCTCTCGCAGTCGATAGTGAAACGGCCCCAGCTTGCCGCCGTAGTTGCCGGCGGACAGGCGAATCACGCCTCCCGCCGCGCCCAACTCACAGACCGCGGAGAGTCCGGCGCGCATGGCGGTGCGGACATCTTGATCGGTAAGTCCGTCGATCACGATTTCCAGCACAGCACCCACCTCGTCGCCGAGTTGGGTAGAGGATGTGGCGCCGCGCAAGGTGGGGCAGAAGGCGTCATTGGTCGACGCCATCAGGGACTTGTACTTTGAGCCGACCTTGGAGCCCGAGCGCACCACGCCGCCCGGGAAGGGCATGATGGCGCCGGGCACTTTGCGCATGGCGGCGATAGCGTGTTCGCAGGCGCGCAGGGCAT
>Ga0194132_10006585_pt1 | contig 17915 bp, 19 predicted proteins | sample TA2KigOf80mmetaG_FD_148612 | JGI IMG/M metagenome (GOLD analysis project Ga0194132, IMG submission 148612) | Freshwater microbial communities from Lake Tanganyika, Tanzania - TA2015054 Kigoma Offshore 80m | ecosystem: Environmental > Aquatic > Freshwater > Lake | place: Tanzania: Lake...
ACACTCTTTTGTTGGAAAGATCATCTTGCTGATCCAAAGATGGCAAGTGAACCCCAGGCAACAACTGGGCGCTGGGGCGAATGGCCTCTCTACCGGTCTGAATCAGACACGATTGGATTACGTTGGGTCGATTGGGATTTCTCTCTCAATCGATCCCCAGCCAATTGGATTGCAAAAAATACCGATCACCCGATTTTTAACGGCACCGGACTCAAAGATGGCGACCGGGTACTTGGAATTGTCGGCGATGAGTGGGATGCGATCGATCCTTCCAGCCCTGTCGCCAATCGCGGGGTCGTGATCGGAGAAACTGAAGTTTTGATGGGCGCCAATCTAGGGCCGAGTCGAGGTCACAGCTATCTTTTCCGCGCCGATGGCGGCGGCCTAGTACTGGCGACCGGAACCACAAGTTGGGCTTGGGGACTTGACACATCAACCGTCGAGGACCGAGAAACAGCAGCCGACTCACGACTGCAATCTCTGACCAGGAACTTCATCAATGCAACTCTCTCGGAATCTGCTTGGTAAATGTTTTTGGCCTGGTGTGATCACGCCGATAATTGCTTCGGAATTACCAGAAAAAATTTTTACCTGTCAGACTGCCATAGTTCCAAAGTAAGACCATCGGGATCAAAACAAAAAGTGGCCCAATCACCCCCAAAATAGCCACCATCAATATGTTGTGGTGGACAAGTGAAGCGGACACCAGCTTTACTCAACCGTTTGTACTCCTCATGAATGTCATCAACGAGCAAGCACGGGTGATCATTCCCTATGTCGTTGAGAGCAGCGATAGCGGGACGTGGCGGACTAGCAGGGTAACGGTAACCGATTAGCTCAATCATCGGCCCAGCGGGCAAACGATTTATCATCACCGTACGCATGTTGGTGCCTGCGAGTTGGACTTGAGCGTCAATTTCTGATCCGCTGAGATCTTCATCCACTACGATTTCAAATCCAAGTAACCCACAGTAGAAGGCGATGGATCGCTCAAGATCACTTACAACGCGCCCGTAATGATGCATCCCCTGCATAAAACTATCTCTTCCGAAACAAGAATTGGTCGAGTGTACGAAACCGTGTCATAGCAAAAACTACAAAAACAGTCATGACGATATACAGTCCGCCCGCCGCGGCGTGTCGGGTTTGCAGACCGCTACGTAAACCACCGAAGAGCACAATTGGAAGTGTCTGGTTGGCCGTGGTCGATATGATCAATGAAACCAAAAATTCGGTAATTCCGAAAACAAACATCAACAATGAACCCATAATAACTCCCGGCAGTACTCCCGGCAGAGTGACGAGCACAAATGTTTGAATTCTTTCCGCCCCTAGGGATCTGGATGCCTCTTCCAACTGGGGATCTAGGAGATTAATAGATGACCCAACCGATAGAAGCATAAATGGAAAGTTGACAGTCGTAACGGCAATAGAAAGAAAAAATAAACTACCCATAAGCCCAACTCGGTTATACAAAACCAAAAATGACATCCCAGAAACAACGAGAGGGGTCGAGAATCCTAAAATCAAGAATGCTCCAATTGGCCCCTTACCTCTGACCCGATAACGATTCAAGGAAAGTGCAGCCAAGAGTCCGGCGGGCAATGAGATTGCTACTGAGATAATCCCTACCAGTAAAGCTCGAACCATTGAAGCACGAATGACACTGTCAGACATCAGGTCTGCGTACCCATGTCCAGAAAGACCCTCAAGCGGGAAATATGGCGACTTTCCCGAGTTAAATGATGCCAAAAGTACGATCACCGTTGGCAACGAGGTGAAAACTAGTGTTACCACAGTGATGATTCCGACTTTGGAAAACTTCATACTCTGGCTTTCCCGAAATAGCCAATAATCAACACCATCAAAATTACGGTAATCAATAGCGTCGTACTGAATGCCGACCCAAAGTTGATGTTTCCTCGCTCAAAATAAATTTGCTGAATAGCGTTGGCGACAAACGGGTGTTTTCCCTGACCCAAAATTCTTGGAATCGCATATTCTGTCATACTTAATGTGAGAACTACAAGTGATGAACTAAGAATGCCTGGACGACAAAGTGGAATGATGATTCGAAACCAAATCTGAAAAGGATTTGCACCCATAGATTGCGCGACCCGCTCTAAGTCCGGGTCAATTCTTGTCATCGCTGGAAGTAGCACGAGAGTAGCTATTGGAAACATCAACTGGAACATCCCTAGCCAAATCGCAAGAATGGAACCGAGTAAACTAATATCTTTTCCGAAAAGTTGAGTAATCCAACGTAGAGCACCGTTGTTGCCCAAAATCAGAAACCATCCAATGGTTCTAACTGACTCCCCCATCATGAATGGAACCAGCAACATAATTAGGGCAAGCCTTCTGACTCTTCGACTTTGAGTACTGGCAATGATATAAGCAGCTGGAAGTGCAAAAATTAATGAAGTTATCGTCACAACGATAGAAATCAAAATTGTGCGAACTAACATCAAAAGATAAAAACTTGAACCATAACCAAAAAAAAGCTTGCGATAATGCTCGAGAGATAGGCCGTTTGGCAAATTTTCTGCTGAATTGAACGGGTGAAATCCGCGCCAAATCATTAAAGACATGCCAACAGCCAAAATACCAACCAATATGAACGCTGGAGTTACCAGGGCATATGGGAATAAAAAGGATTTTTTCCGCAACTTAAAGCCCTTAGTAAGACGAATAATGATGTCGAAAATTCGGTATGCCAATTGCACACCATCTTTTGATTTCATTTTTGGACTCAACCTAGTTTTTCTGTTCCAACTGCATCCATGGCGCGTTGACCTCATCCCACCCGACTCTTACTGAATCCCCTCGTTGGAATCGATGACCATCAGCTGAATTATCTGAAACTTTTAGACGATCTGTCAGGCCTGGAACTTTGACCTCGTAGTACATTGCTGAGCCCTCAAATGATCGGAGGGATATTGTGCCCTGAAACTGATTCAGACAGTCGAGAACATCGGTCAAATGCCCTAACTGAATGCTTTCAGCCTTTACTGCGAGTCCGATTTCCATTCCTTGCGACAAATCCAACTGGTTAGACAACTCCAATTTCATTCCATTCTTTGTTAGCATTGACAATTTCTTACCGTCACCAACTACAAGCCCTTCAAAAATGTTTGCGTCTCCAAGAAACTCTGCTACGAAGCGAGTCTTTGGCTTGTAATACAGGTCAAAACTTGTCCCCACTTGTTCAATGCGACCACAATTCATTACCCCTATACGATCACTAAGCATCAGTGCTTCGCGCTGGTCATGCGTGACATTAATGATCGTTACATCAATTTCTTGATGTAGTCGAACTAACTCAATCTGCATTTCTTCCCTCAGACGACGATCTAGAGCGCCAAGAGGCTCGTCTAGCAGCAAAAGACTTGGTTTGTAAATGAGCGCCCGAGCTAATGCAATCCTTTGTTGTTGACCCCCTGAAAGTTCTTTAACATTTCTTTCTTGAATATTTGGTAATCGAACGACATCCAAGATTTCCTTAACTCGTCTTGCAATTTCTCTTTGGCTTATCCGCCTCATTTGCAGTGGAAATGCCAGATTACCAAACACCGTCATATGAGGAAACAGCGCAAGTGACTGAAACACAAGCCCAATATCTCTTTCATGGACTTGCATTCCTTGCACATCATTTCCATTGACTAGTATTTGCCCCCCTGATATTTCAACCAATCCGGCTATCATCCGAAGCACCGTTGTCTTGCCTGAACCCGATGGTCCAAGCAAAGTGAACAGTTCTCCCTGTTCGATACGTAAGTTGCACTGGCTAACAGCGGCAACCCCGCTGTAAACCTTTGAAGTTTCTATCAATTCAACTGCTGGTTGGTCAGCAACCATTACTATGATCCAATCTCTATTGTCGCACTTTCGAAACCAATGATTCTCGGACGCCACTCATGATCTTCTCAGTACTCACCAAACAAGCAAGTTCGAGATTCGGACTATAAGGGATTGGCACATCTGGCCATGTAAGTCTTATTGGCGCGCTCTTTAAATACCCCCAAGCTTGCTCAGTTACAATTGCAACTACCTCAGAAGCAAGCCCACAGACACGACGACCATGTTCAGCAATAACAAGTCTCCCAGTTTTCCGTACTGAATCAACAATTGTCTGAGCATCAAGTGGCGCCAGAGTGCGAACATCGATTACTTCCAGATCAATTCCCTCCGCTAATAGAAGTTTTGCTGCTTCTAGCGCTGGCGCCACAGTTGAAGTCATGCAGACAACAGTGACGTCACTACCTGTTTTCTTTACATCTGCAACCCCAATAGGTACTCGAAAGTGTTCGTCTGAAACCTCGCCACTGACTCCCGCCAACGACACGTCCATCAAGAAAAAAACTGGATTCGGATCCAAGATTGCTGACACCATAAGCCCTTTTGCGTCTGCAGGAGTTGATGGCGCAACAACCTTTATCCCAGAAGCACCCATAAGTGTTGCGTGTGGACTCTCTGAATGCTGGGCGCCAGCTTGACCCGATGGTCCAACACCACCAATTACAACAATAGGGATATTGACCTTGCCACCTGACATATAACGAGTATGGGCGGCCTGATTTATGATCTGATCCATAGCGACATAAAAAAACCCGCTAAACATAAAATCCATTATTGGTCGCAATCCAGTCTGAGATGAGCCGATCATTGCTCCGAGAACTGCTTGTTCTGAAATTGGGGTGTTACGAATTCGAGTCGTCGTAAACTCTTTAACCAATCCTTGTGTGGGGCCAAGCACAGAATGCTCAATATCTTCGCCAAAAACGTATACCGATGGATCCCCGCGCATAGATCCAGCGATCGCGTCTCTAACCGCATGTGTAAAGAAAGTTTTCATGAATTGACCTCCTCTGCAAAAAGATGCATTGTCAGCTCCTCTAATCCGGGAGGGTCAGACTCGAGAGCAAATTTCAATGCTCCTTCGACTCTCTCATACTCCTGGTTGCGAACTTGATCCAAGTCTGCTTGCCCGCAAACAGCAGAATTGACCAAACGAGCACCGAATTGAACCACGGGATCGCGCACTTCCCATGATGTAACTTCCTCATCACTTCTATATTTTCCAGTTATTACTTCCTCACCCTCCATATGCCCGCAATGAAGATACATCCGCGCCTCAATGAGAGTTGGACCCCTTCCGGCACGTGCCCGCCGAATCGCTTCAGAAGCAATGTCACGCACGGCAAGAATATCCGTCCCATCAACCTGGAACGACGGAATTCCAAATGGTACTCCACGATCAAAGATTGCTCGCCCAGAATTTAGTCGTTCATAGTTGCTCCACTCAGTGTAAAAATTATTTTCACAAACAAAAATGACTGGCAACGACCATAGTGCTGCAAAATTCATTGACTCAAAGAAAACTCCCTGATTTGACGCTCCGTCGCCAAAAAATGAAACTGCTACGTTGCTCTGACCTAAGAGTTTTGATGAAAGTGCTGCTCCGACAGCATGTGAGATTCCACCTGCCACGATTCCGTTAGTACCCAGTACACCAATTTCCGGAGCATAGATGTGCATAGATCCACCCTTCCCCCGGCAGTATCCAGTGACACGACCATACAACTCAGCCATCAAGAGATTTAGATCTCCTCCCTTGGCGATGACGTGCCCATGGCCACGATGGGTGCTTGCGATTTGATCTTTTTCACCAAGAAGAGTGCAAACTCCCACCGCCACTGCTTCTTGGCCAATTGAAAGGTGAACAAATCCGGGCATATGTCTAGCTTCTGTGACTTCAGCATTAGGACCTGGTCCAGTTCGATGGTTCCAAAGATTCTGGGCACATGTCTCGAACACTCTTATTCTTGTCATCATTCGATAAAGCCTGACTTGAGGATGCTCTTTCGGTTCTGATTTGACACCGACAGCCTTTGGGATCTTTGTCATTTTCTCCTCCTCTTTCCAAATCCGATTTAGCTTTTGCTCTTTGTTCTTACAACTCCGAAATCATTACTCTTTATACTTGGTGCATTTCATACAACTTCTGAGTGATACGCCACTCTGTACCGAGTTTTGCAAGAGTGTAAAAGTCAGTTCCCTCGAAATTGTCTTCACCAATCTGTAACTCAAAATCAACTCTCATGAACGCGATATTGCCTGATAGTTCAATCCTTAAGTTTTTGGTTGTTTCTTGCACTACATGCCCCAGTTCAACAGTTTTTGCCACATCTTCCGCAAAAACCCTATAATTTACGCTCGTCAAATCATTTCCGCTGGGAAACGCGACCGTAGCCGACGAATGATACATGGCAGAAAGGCCAGCCTTATCGCCTTGGCTCACAATATCTTGATATCTGCTCAAGAAACGCTCGAGGTCCGAAGTGGCTAAGTAATCATTCTCTTTTGACATGAAATTTTCTATCAATCGCTTAACGTGTGTTAATGCACTGCGTTGGGCACTGCGATATTGCGTCTAGAACGTTTGCTTCAAAAGCCTTAGGGACCTCAACATAGGTTTCCACACCACCGTTCGCTAATGGAACTCCATCCGCTGCCACCCAAGCTATACCAGCTTCATCAAGAACAAAGACTTCAGGACAAATAACCTCACAAATACAGTCTCCCTGACATTTTTTCTGATCGATTGAAATTTTCATTGTGCGACTTCATTTTCTTTTACTGGACTATCCGATGAATCGACTTTTATTCGCTTATCAAGATCCACTACGAGGTCTTTCAATACTGGATATCGAGGCGCTGGCTCAATGAGCATTCCATCCGAAGCTGGTTCGGTACACGACCACCGCACGCGTCCATTTACCTTGAGAAGACATATGTCGCATTTTCCGATTCGACAAGATATTGGCTGAGCTAATGAAGGATCAAGAGTTTCACGAATTTTTTCAATCACGTTAAACACGCTCATACCCGATTGGACCTCAACTAAATATTCTTGCAGTTCAGGTGCGGGTGGAGTTCTCCGAATGGTAACCCTGATCGATTGTCCATCTACCAGCCCACCATAAATTGACTCACTCATTTTTCAGCCCCTCCCTGGATTTTGGCAAACTCATCTGGATGGTATTTCAATCCATAGCGTCGCACATCAGTTGGTGGACTCAGCGAAGTTATCACCACGGGTCTGAATTCGAAACTTGGCTTACCATTAATCTCTTTAACAACAATATTTTTAGTCCAATCTCTGTAGTTAGTACTCGGATAATCTCGTCTATATGCAGCCCCCCTGCTTTCGGTCCTAATTTGACTTGCGCCGACAACTAGCTCCAAACACTGGAGCATGTTTTCAATCTGTATACATTCAATCCACTCTTGATTAAATGACGTATCAGATGTTCTAGTTCCGAGTTCAGACCATTCACTCCGCATTGTTGCAATATCTCTCAATGCATTACTCAATGTTTGATCACTTTCCCGGACTGGTCCCGCACTCAAGTGTGCAAGACGTCGCAATCGGGTACGAAGTCCAATGGGGTTCTCTCCGGAGCGTCCAAGGAATTGATACACCCGACTCTTAATTCCACTAACTTCCTCTGAATTAATCTTTCCATGACTATTCTCTTTGGCATACTTTGCAGCACTCTTACCAGCGCGCGGACCCCATACTTGAGTCATCGTTATAGCGTTTCCTGATAAACGATTCGCACCATGGATAAGTGCTGTACCTTCGCCAGCCGCCCAAAGACCTTCAACCGTGGTGTGACACCACTCATCAATGACTAAACCCCCATTCCAAAAGTGACACGCAGGAGCAGTTTCTGGGGCTATGACCGAGAGATCTCCCAAGAAAGTTCGCATATTGAAACCACCGTATTTGTAATTCGATACGTTTTTCGGCAGGCCTTCCCTCATCGCAAAGTCAAGCACATTGGGTGGAAAATGATTGAAGGATAGATAAGTACCCGCGTTTTCGCTTCCGCGTCCTTCAACAACTTCGATCATTGCCGCGATTGAATTGACATCACGCGTTGTCCGCTCTTTGAATTCGGGATCCCATTTCTCCATGTATCGCTCACCCATTTGATTCAATGCATGCGTTTCTAGATAGGCAGACAACAAATACGTGTAATCGACTCCGTCTACTGCAGCCGGTTTGACCAAACAGTAGGGAAGAAACATCGGAAACTCCATGTCCGCAAGCTCTGCACCAACACGATATGCGGCTGCAAGACCGTCTCCGGTCAATTCTTCGGGTGCAGTTGTATGTTCATACATCCTCATTGCACCACCCGTACAAAGAATCGTCGCCTTAGCGCGGATAACCACAAAATTACCTGTCGTATGGTCAATTCCGGCACAACCAATCACTCTTCCACTCTCTGTCAGCAAATCAACGACCATGAACTGTTGCATCAAACGACACTTACGTTTCCTAACTTCTCGCGAAAGCACGCGACGAAATTCCATTCCAGGCATCCAGATACCTCTGGGGTACCTGTGTCCAGGGGCGTGTGTTAGGCGATCAATACGAGCGCCCCAATCAAAGATTTCCTTAGTCCTTTGTGCTGCTTCATTTACATGAATCTCAACCAAGCGTTGGTTATTCGTGTAATCACCCTCGACTATCATGTCCTCGAAAAACGCTTCTTCGCTGTCTCGACTATCTCCCGGAAGGCCGAAGATTTCGATACATGCACGACTATCAACATCGATGTCACCGTCAGCCGTGAGTGTGGCGCCGCTCTTTCCGATCACGCTTTTGGTCACGACAACAACATCGCAACCGGCATCGGCAGCTTCAATAACAGCTCTAGCACCCGCACCCTCTGTGCCTACAATCAAGACGTCGCAATCAAGCTGTATATCGGTTACTGAAACTTTCATTAGATCACTCCTTCTGTAACGAACTATTCTGGAAGATTTTTACCTAATTTCTATTAATTCACGAGGAGTCACTGTCAAGAATTCTGAGCCATAATCACGCACAACTAAATTTTCTTCGGATATGAATGTTCCGAGTTCCTCGTCGGTCCACCCAGGCTCAATAGTGAATGTCATACCAGACTTAAATCTTGTTGTGTCGTATTTGGCGATATGTGGTGGTTCAGTGCTCATCAAACCAATTCCATGACCCACCCGTCCGGCGCTGAAGTTAAAATATAGGCTGGCATCTGCAGCATTCTTTTCTAAATTTTGTACAATATGTTCAGATTGCTTATCCGGACTCACTTGATCTACAGCTGACCGCGTCAGTTTGATCATTGCATTCCAGTTGTCTTTTTGGCCTTGACTAGCCTTACCAATCACCGCGGCTCGACAATGATCGGTCCAATAACCACGAAAAACAACTCCGAGATCAATCCATAGCATGTCTCCCATCTGTAATGCTCTATCTCTTGGCAAACCTGCTGTTCGGTCATAGAAACCCTTGCCCGAAGTGACGATGTAGAACCCTGGTCGACCACCCTCTTGTGAAATTTTTTCTCCAAGCAACATTGATGCCTGAACTTCCGTCATTCCAATCTTGAAATTCTTAAAGCAGTAATCAAACGCCTGAGCAGCGATTCTCCCAGATTCCTTTAGCAAAGAAATTTCAGCCTCACTTTTAATTAATCTGATATCCCAGATTTCTTTACCAATATCAACAATCGGATTTGGCGACAATTTTGTTTTCAATGCTTCAAACTCATCAATTGTTAGCCCTATTCTGTGCTCTGCTCCAAGCTCCATACCTATCTGTCCCGGACAAATCTTTAATTCATTAAGAATCTGCGCAACTTGGTCGATGGGTGCGAAGTTCAGGTCCATATAACCCCTGACATCCGAAAACCAACAATCTCGTTCAGCATCACGTAATGGAAATTCATGTACTACCAACACGGGTGCGCCCGCTGCTGGAACGATCAAAAAAACTGGTCGACAAAAAGTCGACCACGGGGCAAAATGATGATAACCCGAAAAATAGTTATAATTTGCCTCCGAAGTAAGAATTGCGCCAGAGCACTCTGCTGACTCAAGTTTGTTCTGTAAAGACTTGACCCTTTTCTCATATTCGCTCTGCGAAAATCCTGGATGTATCATTGACGAACTCCTTTCGACGCGTTAACTCCCGCCACCGCTAAAACTGCTGCTGCAAAAGTGATTGATTTTTCATCAATGTCATATGTTGGGTCGTGCCAACCATAGACCAATTTCTCCTTCTTCCTTTCACCTACGAAGAAATAGCATCCGGGAATCGTTGCTGAATAGAAAGCAAAGTCGTCACCACCTAAAGAAGGAGTTCCGGGAATTTGTCCCTGACGGCCTACAACATCGACTACACCACTAGAAACATAACTAGTTACTACTGGATCATTAACAAGTGCCGGCACCATTCGATCAATTTTGAGGTGAATTGTGGTATTAAATTTCAGCTCAACTGATCGTGCAACGTCTCCCAATATCTTTTCAAGAGTTTGACTCAAACCAGGATTTAGAAAGCGAAGAGTCGCATCGAGAGTCGCAGAACTTGGAATCACATTGGCTGTGGTTCCAGCCTCTACTTTTCCTACAGAGAGCACTACTGATTCTCGACTGTCAACTCGTCGGGCAAGAGTAATCTGCCAATCTGAAATCAACGCCGCTAATGACGAAATCGGATCTGCGCCCAAGTACGGTTCGGCCCCGTGGCTACCCCGCCCATCAATTCGACATTGAATCGTCGTTATGCACGCCATGACTGGGCCACTTGATACCCCGAAACTTCCTGCATCAAGTGCAGGATGACCATGAAATCCAATTACCGCCCGCAGGGGGAACTGCTGTATTACGTTTGCTTCAAGAACGGCCTTCGCACCTAAATCAATTTCTTCGGCGGGTTGAAAAAGACACGCAATGTTAGAAGGCAATTCTTGCTCGGATAGCAAAATAGTCGCCCCAACCAACGCCGCTATTTGTCCGTCGTGCCCACATGAGTGTGACTTTCCAACTTTTTGAGACCTGTATTCCGTCTGTTTGAGATCAGAGATCGGAAGCGCATCAATTGATGCGCGTAAAAGAACCGATGGAGTATCACCGACAACCACCAACACGCCGGTTCCGGCAATTGTGGAGACCTTCAGACCTCGGGTATTTTGTTCGATGGTTTTTACGATTTGACGCGCCGTATTGACTTCTTCAAAGCCAAGCTCCGGGTTCTGGTGGATGTTTCGGCGAAGGTCAATCAGCAACGGAGTCAGCTCTTGAGCCCGAGCAAGCATCCGACTGCCGAACTTCGACCTATTTGCATCCGCCAAAACAACCATTTCTCTCCGAAAATTATGTCTTTTGTATACAATATTCTACTACGATAAGAAGGTCAAATCTGAGAATTATTAGGACACTGGGAGTTAAACGATTCTAAAGTTCTCCCAGCGCTGTTTGAGGTTTTGCGCTACTTCATCAAAACTGCCCAAAACTGAATGCAATTCCGCCAGGTCCCCTCTTCGCATTGCAGCTATCTGACTCAGATGAGTGCTTACAATGAATTCTTCCTCAAAATATTTCGGATTAATCAGAACCAAAGCAAGCCTTAATTGACCAGCAATTAGGTCCCACATTTCTAATAGCTTGCTGTTCCGACTACTTTCCACTAGAAGGCGATGAAACACTAAATCCTCAGTTATGGCGTCTGAAAGGCCAATTTGAGTTTTGCGTCCCAGATGAAGCGACTTTTCTAACGTATCAAAAGTCTCGTTATCCTGAAGCCGAGAAACAGCCATAGCCGCACAGTATTCGATCGCAAATCGAACTTCATAGATTTCCAGAATTTCGACTCCACTAAACGCGCGAACTTTTGCGCCCCGACGTGGAGAAGAAACCAAAAGACCCTCTTTCTCGAGAATTCGAATAGCCTCCCTGAGAGGTGGCCTGCTTGTGCCAAAATAATTTGCGAATTTCTCTTCGTTAATTCGCTCTCCGGGCATAATCGCTCCAGTCAAAATGGCTTGCCGAAGTGAGTTAGCAACTTGATCTCGCAGACTGGATAGATCTGGAAGATCCAATTTCGTAATTCTGTTACCTATCAAAACTTTTTTCAGCAATTTCAAATCTCCCACATCATTATTGAAACAAAAAGAATATCTATGCAGGGTCTAATTGTTGCATGCAATAACACGACCCGGTAGCGCTCCAGTCATATCGCCATTGATTTGCACTGCCACTCCACCAACGAAGGTTGCTCTGTATCCACCTTCTGGTCGGCGTAAGCGGACATTGCCACCTGGAAGATCATTGGTGAAAATTTCACTTTCATAACGCAGTTCTTCAAGAGAAAACGCAACAATGTCACCCCTCTGCCCTAAGGCAATAGTCCCTCTGTCTTGAATTCCCAAGACCGTTGCCTGCTTGAGTGTCAGTTGATGAATTCCTGATTCGAGGGAAAAGTCCTTTCTATCACGAACATGTCGCGTCAGAAAAAGAGTTGTATCTCCAGAAGCGCAAAGCATTTGAACATGAGCACCGGCATCAGAAGAACTTATTAGTACTGCTGGGTCTTTCATCAATTCAGCAAGCCTGCTTGCATCACCATTTTGCACCCCCACAACAGTGACCCCTGGACGACAATCATTTGCTAAAACAAAATCAGCAAAAATATCGGAAGGGTGCCCTTCTTGTGACAAAATGAGATCTTGCAAAGTCTTATTGAGCCATTTTTGATTCTTTTGACCTACAACCTCAACAAATTTCACTAACTCTGGCCGATGCCTCGGAAAGAGTGGTTCAAACGCCACGATGTCCCATTCTTTGCGTGCTAGTGCTCGCCACTCTGGATCCATCAACAATGAAACTTTGTGACTGTCGGGTGTCTTTATCAACTGATGCCAACTATGTGGCATTGACATGAACATAATAGATTTATTCCAATTAATCTTTAAGTCAATACTTCTAGGCGAAAGTAAAGGGTAAACCGCGGCACCATCCTTGTTTAATCTGTGCACCAAATCCAAAAGGCCCTGCACATACTCAGGCCTTGATTGATCATCGACAAAGCCGTTAAACATCAATGGAACTGATTTTTCTGCACATTTTCGCGCTAAATATTCAAACGGAATCTCTGGATTGGGGTGAATACTCCCAAACAAGAACTCAACAACTCCATGTTTGTATCTACCGACTACCTCAACCAATAAATCAAACTCGGATAGGTCTGTAACCCTTGAAGGAATGGGCCTCCCATCTTCATCAGCGTCGAAAAACGATACCGACATGCCAAATGCACCTGCGCGCATTGCTCGATCTAACAAATCCGCCATCGCTTTACGCTCTGCGGCAGTTGACTGTCTCGTCCATGCCTCTTCACCCATTACCGCCATCCGGATCGGCGAATGTCCTACAAGCGCCGCAATATTCGCTCCTGATCCTTGACTATTCACAGCATCTCGATAGCCCTCATACTCTGTCCAGTTCCAGGGCAGTGACTCAAACAATTCTCTAGGTATGTCTTCAAGGTAGGAAAAAAGATTACATAGATCATTCCGACCCTTTTCGGTACCTGTATGCGGGTACAGTGTAAGACCACAGTTACCAACCAACACTGTTGTCACACCATGAAGAGGCTCTGGGTCGAGCTCTGGGTTCCAGAAAACAGTGGCATCCGTATGGGTGTGAGTATCGATGAACCCAGGTGATACGACCAGTCCTGTGGCATCAAAAATTTCTTCGCCATTTGCGGATAGATCCTTTCCGATTTCAACAATCACACCATTTGTTATTCGTATATCAGCTTCTACTCTGGGAGCGCCAGTCCCGTCAACGATCACACCGCCTGCAATTAAAAGATTTCCATCCATCTCATTTAAGTCCTTTCGAATTCTTCAACTACAATCATTACTAGAAGGTTAGGGTCAGTCCCAAAATGCATCAACTGCCGACTGATCCTCAGAATAAACTTTTACCTCAATTGCCTTGTTATCTTCAAATTGAAATACGATGGTGTCTCGAGTTCGAATCAACCGACCCTCACAAGACCCCTCAACATCAATAACCGCAAGAACATAACGCTCACCAGCAACAATTTCAATAACTTCAACGATACGAAAGGTGCCCTGCGATCGAGCGAGTATCTCTTTACAGAGCTTGAAAATTGACTCGGGGCCGCGATACCGACCTGAAATCGAGCTACTTCCTGGTTCAATCCAGACGGATGCTGCCGAAAACAAGTCGTCAATCGGAGCCCACGAACCAAAGTTATCGAAAAAATTCTTTACCTTACAACGGGGATCAACCAGGGTTGGCATCTCTAAAACTGTTACTTCAGAGATGCCAACCATGCTGAACTAGCCCTGGATTGCGACAGTAAACTTCTCGATCCACTCATCCTTGAATTGGGCATAAACTGCATTTTGCACTGGTATCGCATACTTGGCAATTTCTTCGTCAGTAAACGGATAAGCAGGGTTCCCTTTCATATAGTCCGACGCCGTAGCTTCGGAACTAGTCGGAACAGCACCAATTGCCTTATTGAACTCTGTTTGGGCACTGGCACCGATTAACTCGTTAATGAATTTTTGAGCCCAGTATTTTACGTTGTCTGGTGTTCCAGCTGGAATGTATACAGCATCAGAAGCAAGCATGACGCCTTCCTCGGGCACTGCAAGCGCACCATGATCATTTTCGATTGCCAACACGTTTCCTGGCAGAGAAAATGCGATTTCAATCTCGCCGGAATTCAACATCGTAATCATTTCTGTATCACTGGTGTAGATCGCCTTGATACTTGACTTTAGTTCTCTACATCGATCCCAAACTTTAGTGAGATCATCTTTTGCCGGATCCAAGCCGAACACCTTGCTTAGAGACCAAACCAAAATATTTGGATCAAGGTTTAAACCAATTTTCCCCTTATACTTTGGATCCCACAACTCATCCCACTTGAAGTTTTCGGGGAAAGTCACTAGATCCTTGCGATAAAGCAAAGGAACGGTATAGGTATAAATATTTACCCAATTTGTTGTCCCATCATCTGCTAGGCCCGCAGCAGTCAAAGCAGAATAATTTGACATTGACGCAGGGTCGAGCGACATTGCATACCCTTCCTTTGATGCGACAAAAGCTTCAGATGTAGTGGTATAAACCACGTCCACTGGGGGCCGCGATCCTGCCTTAAATGCTTCCTCAACTTTCACACGCATTTCCATGAAATCAGTTAGGTCAAATTCGACTGGAATACCGGTATCTGCAGTAAATGCAGCGGCACAGAACTTCTCGATACTCGTGGAATATGGATCACCCCACGCTCGCATAATGATCTTCGAAGGCTTTTCGGGTTCGGCTCCACCACTCGCACCATCCCCATCAGATTCGCCACCACATGCCGCGACCAACAGTGTTCCCGCCGCAAGAGCTCCACCACCGAAAATCAACTGCCGCCGACTAATTGAAGAACCTAAGTTAAATCTCGGCTCAAATTCTTGGTCTTTACCCTTATTGTTCACAACATCACTCCTCTACTGGTTGTTTTCGATCTTAATCAAAAGATGCTAGCCTGAATTGTATACAGTAGTCGAATAAATTAGAGTTGTCAAATTGAATTACAGGCCTTGAAATTGGGGAAAATGCACGAAGTAAGGGTTCCGAAGTGGGGTTCAACTATGACCGAAGCCACCATCTTACGGTGGTACAAGTCTGTCGGGGAAGCGATAAACGAAGGCGATCAGTTACTGGACCTTGAGACCGACAAGGTTGAAGCGACCGTTGATGCGCCAGTCTCGGGAGTGCTTGCGAAAATCTGCCATCAAATCGGAGAGTCTGTGCCAGTTGGCGAGATCGTCGCGCTGATAAAGGATCAGTCATGATTCTCAAAGGAAAAACCATTATTGTAACTGGCGCAGGATCAGGCATTGGAAAAGCGACTGCCCATTACGTTGCTTCTGAAGGGGCGACAGCAGTTGCATGGGACCTAAATCTTCAGGCTGCAGAAGCAACGGCGGCAGAAGTTCATGGATTTGCAGTTAATTGTGACGTTGCAAATGCCGACTCGGTGCAGGCTGCGGCTATGGAGACCCTGAAAATCCATCCGATCATAGACGGACTCGTAAATGCTGCCGGAATATTTCTTGTCGAAGGAAGCATCGAAACTTGCAGTCTTGAAGATTGGGAAAAAGTAATCGGTGTAAATCTACGGGGAGCATTTTTATGTTCAAAATATATTCTGCCTGCGATTAGGTTGAGTAAGGGAAGTGTCGTGAACATTGCATCTTTGTACGGGTTTCGAGGGTACCTAGACGAAGTTGCTTATGATGCGTCAAAAGGCGCAATAGTGAACTTAACGCGACAGATGGCTATCCAATATGCCCCTATAGGTGTAAGAGTCAACGCTGTAGCTCCAGGTGAAATCCTCACTCCCATGACACGTAAGCAATTTCAATCGAATCGCACAGACAGTGAGCAGATTGCCGAAATTGCAAAACGTATTCCGATGGGTCGTATGGGTTCTCCAGAAGAAGTAGCAAAGGTTATTGGCTTTCTTCTTTCAGAAAATGCCTCCTATGTTAGTGGCACAATAATTCCCGTTGACGGCGCATTTCTAGCTGGATAAAAAATTGATCAGACCCGCGAAATAGATTGCCTATGACACCCCGTCACGTCATGACAGTTTTAGGCCCGCTGACCCCCGAATCGATTGGGTTCACGACAATGCACGATCACTTGTTTGTAGATTCAACATCGTGGTGGAGACCTGAAACTTTTGAAGACAGTGAACTCACAATTCAAAAACTGACTACTTCAAATTCGGGTCTTGCAAGATGGAATGCTTTGGGTATCCGCGACAACTTATTGATTTCTCCCGAAGATTACAACACTCAGCTTGAAGAGATCTCAACCTTCGCTCAAGCGGGTGGCTCCTGTTTGGTAGACCCAACTTGTGAAGGTATTTTGCCTCAACCTCTTTTACTTAGACAGATTTCAAAAGACCTTAACCTACATATAGTTGCTGGGTCAGGGATTTATGTGCACGATGCGCATCCTAAATGGGTAGAACACGCCTCGCTCTCCGAAATTGAAACCTTTATCGATCGACAGGTCAGGACCGGAATTGGAGAAACCGATGTATTACCAGGAATCATAGGAGAAGTTGGAACATCAAATCCTCCAACAACACGCGAAATACTTGTCATCCGCGCGGCGGCTCGAGTAGGTGCGGCAACAGACACCATGGTCGGTGTCCATCTCACAACTCCTGGAATGTTTGCACCAGAAATAATTGATGCGATGGTCGATGAGGGTATCGCAGTTAACAGAATAGTCCTTTGCCATATGGACGAAGTTCTGAATCTCGATTATCACTTGGCAGTACTTGAACGTGGTGCCACTGTTGAATTCGATACCTTCGGATTTGAAGGGTACTTCGCCCGATTGTGGAAGACTCCCTCTGATAATGAAAAAATGGAATTTCTCGTCGAATTACTTAATCTTGGGTACGCAAATCAAATTGTAATTGGGCACGACGTAGCGCTCAAGTGCCAACTTCATCGGTTTGGTGGGCTTGGGTACGACCATATTCCGAAAAGGATAATCCCCACATTGATAAACCACTATTCTGTCTCCACCACAGACATTAGAATCCTGACAATTGACAACCCACGCAGATTGTTATCACGGTTAGGTGATGGCCTGGAGTTCGGGACTTAAGGTCTTATCCACCATTGCGGTGGCATCTCAAATATGATCTAGTTAACCTCACCGATTGTTCAAAATTAGTGGTTACTTCAAGTGAGGGCGGCGCAGCTCTGCGCCACCCTCATCATTCGCGCGATTTGCCAAATTGCTTTGGCCACGACTCGCCGTTGATCGGTGTACTGGGCATTGCCACTACGGCAAGGCAAGCGAACGCGCGGGGGTGAAGAACTAGAACTTGACCATGCACGAGCGCGGGCCGTGCACCTGACCGCCGGCCCAGGTGACACTGGCGGGGTCGACAAGTTCGAACTCGGGAATTCGCGCCAACCAAGTTTGCAACGAGACGCGCAACTCGAGAC
>Ga0194132_10006587_pt1 | contig 17907 bp, 16 predicted proteins | sample TA2KigOf80mmetaG_FD_148612 | JGI IMG/M metagenome (GOLD analysis project Ga0194132, IMG submission 148612) | Freshwater microbial communities from Lake Tanganyika, Tanzania - TA2015054 Kigoma Offshore 80m | ecosystem: Environmental > Aquatic > Freshwater > Lake | place: Tanzania: Lake...
GCGCTACGACGCCCCCGTGCTCGCGATCGAGCACGTCGACCTCGCGCGCATCCACCAGTACGGCGTCGTCGCCGGCCGCAACGTGGGCGGCAACGTCTGGGAGATCGACGACCTGGTCGAGAAGCCGCGCGCGAAGGACGCCCCGTCGGACCTCGCGATCATCGGCCGCTACGTGCTCACGCCGGACATCTTCCCGATCCTCGCGGAGACGGCGGCGGACGCGCGCGGCGAGATCCAGCTCACCGACGCGCTGCGGACGCTGCGCCGCCAGCGCCCGATGTACGCGGTCGTCTTCGAGGGCACCCGCTACGACACCGGCGACAAGCTCGGCTTCCTGAAGGCGACCGTCGAGTTCGCGCTCGCGCGCCCCGACCTCGCCGACGAGTTCCGGGCGTACCTCCGCGCGCTGAACCCCTGAGGCCGAATTGACTTGCCTCGGGGATTCTGCCAGAATTCGCGGAACTTTACGGAGCACCGACCCCAGGTAGATGGCGCCCGCATCGAAGCGTCCTTTTCATACCGCCTCCGACGCCGACATCAAGAGCGGCGAGGTGTCGGACGTGTACTTCGTCCGCACCAGCGAGATCCTGCGTCACCGCAACGACCGCCGCAGCGTGAAGGCGGAGGTGTACCTGAAGTCCCTGCCGGACGACTGGCAGTGGGGCATCCTCGCCGGCATCGAAGAGGCCGCGCATCTCTTCGAGGGCGTCCCCGTCGACGTGCACGCGATGGACGAGGGCACCGTCTTCAATCCCTACCAGCCGGTCATCACGGTCGAGGGCGTCTATCTCGACTGGGCGCAGTACGAGACCGCGCTGCTCGGGTTCCTCTGCCAGGCCTCCGGCATCGCCACCAAGGCCGCGCGCTGCAAGAAGGCCGCGGGCGCCCGGCAGGTGATCTCGTTCGGCGCGCGCCGCATGCACCCGACCCTCGCGCCGATGATCGAGCGCAACGCGTTCATCGGGGGCTGCGACGGCGTCGCCGTGACCAAGTCCGCCGACCTCATCGACGCGGACCCCATGGGAACGATCCCGCACTCCCTCGTCCTCATGGTCGGCGACACCGTCGAAGCGCTCCGCGCGTTCAACGACGTCATCGACCCGAAGGTCCGGCGCGTGGCGCTCATCGACACGCTGCAGGACGAGAAGTTCGAGGCGATCCGCGTGGCGGACGCGCTCGGCGAGGACCTCTACGCGGTGCGCCTCGACACGCCGTCCTCCCGCCGGGGCGACTTCTACCGCATCCTGGAAGAGGTGCGCTGGGAGCTCGACCTGCGCGGCTACCAGCACGTGAAGCTCATCGCGTCCGGCGGCGTCGACGAGTACGAGATCCTGCACCTGAACCCGCTGTGCGACTCGTACGGCGTCGGCACCTCGATCGCGAACGCGCCGGTGCTGAACTTCGGCCTCGACATCATGGAGATCGAAGGCAAGCCCGTCGCCAAGCGCGGCAAATGGTCGGGCGCGAAGGACGTGCTGCGCTGCCAGCACTGCCGCGCCACCGTCGTGGTGCCGAAGGGGCGCGCGGCGGGCGCGTGCACCTGCGGGCTCACGCGCTGGGAGCCTTTGTTGAAGCCGCTCGTGCAGGGCGGGCGCATCGTGCGGGACCTGCCGCCGCCGCGCACGGTGCGCGACCACGTGATGGAGCAGCTCTCGCGCTTCCCGCTGGAGACGCTGCGGCGCCAGGGCACGCGCAAAGATTTCTGACGGTCGAGCGATGAACATCCTCGACGCCATCGTGCGCGACAAGCGCGACGAAGTGGCGCGGCGCCGCGCGGCGGCCTCGCGGGCCGAGCTCGAGGGCGCCTGCGCGGCCCTCCCGCCCGCGCGCGACTTCGCGGCGGCGCTGCGCGGGACGCCCGTGGCGCTCATCGCCGAGGTCAAGCGCGCGTCGCCCTCGCGCGGCGTCCTCGACCCCGATCGCCCGTGGGACCCGGTCGGCCTCGCGCGCACCTACGCGGAGAACGGCGCGGCGGCGATCTCCGTCCTCACCGACGAGAAGTACTTCCAGGGCCGGCTCGACTCCCTCGCGCGGATCCGCGCGGCCGTCGCGGTGCCGCTCTTGCGCAAGGACTTCACGATCGACGAGTACCAGCTCGTCGAGGCGCGGGCGGCGGGCGCCGACGCGGTGCTCCTGATCGTCGCGATCCTCGAGGCGCCGCTCCTGCGCGACCTGCTCGCCGCGGCCAAGGGCCTCGGGCTCGCCGCGCTCGTCGAGACCCACACGCGCGGCGAGCTGGATGTCGCCGTGAGCGCCGGCGCGACGATCGTCGGCATCAACAACCGCGACCTGACGACGTTCCAGACGCGGCTCGAGACGACGATCGGCCTGCTGCCGTCGATCCCGCCCGGCGTGACCGTCGTCAGCGAGAGCGGCTTCGACAACGCCGCGGACGTGCGGCGCGTCGTCGCCGCGGGCGCGCACGCGGTGCTGATCGGCGAGGGCCTGGTGAAGGCGCGCGACATCGGCGCGAAGGTGCGCGAGCTGGCGCTCGCGGAGGAACGGGATTCGTGACACGCGTGAAGGTCTGCGGGATCACGAGCCTCGAGGACGCGCGCGTGTGCGTGGACGCGGGCGCCGATGCGCTCGGCTTCATCTTCGTGGAGAGGACGCCGCGGTTCGTGACGCCGGAGATCGTGGCGCCGATCGTGCGCCGGCTCCCGCCGTTCGTCACGCCGGTCGGCGTCTTCTGGGACCACCCGTCGGGACACGTCAAGGCGGTCGCGGAGGCGTGCGGGCTCCGCGCGCTCCAGTTCCACGGTGACGAGTCCCCGGAGGACCTCGAGGGCTACGCGCTGCCGGTGATCAAGACGATCAAGATGCCGGGCATCTCGCCGATCGACGCCGCCTCGAGCTTCCAGCGGGTCGCGACGTCGGTCCTCCTCGACAGCGCCGCGCGCTGGAGCGAGGGCGAAGCGCGCGAGCCGGTGGCGTGGGCGACGGCCGCCTCGATCGTGCGCCAGTTCGCCGCGCGGCCGGCGCTGCCCCGCGTGATCCTCTCGGCCGGCCTCACGCCGGAGAGTGTCGCGCGCGCGATCGCGGTCGTGCAGCCGTACGCGGTGGACGTGAACTCCGGCGTCGAAGCCGCGCCGGGCCGCAAGGACGCCGACAAGGTCCGCCGCTTCGTGGCGGCGGCGAAGGCGGCCGCGTGAGCGCGCTTCCCGACGCGCTCGGCCACTTCGGCCGCTACGGCGGACGCTACGTCCCCGAGACGCTGATGAGCCCGCTGATCGAGCTCGAGAAGGCGTACGCGGCCGCGCGCAAGGACCCGAAGTTCCAGGCGCGGCTGCGCGAGCTGATGACGGACTTCGCGGGCCGGCCGACCCCGCTCTACCACGCCGCGCGCCTCACCGAGCACGCGGGCGGCGCGCGCATCTACCTCAAGCGCGAGGATCTCTGTCACACCGGCGCCCACAAGGTGAACAACGTCCTCGGGCAGGGGCTGCTCGCAGTGCGCATGAAGAAGAAGCGCGTGATCGCCGAGACCGGCGCCGGCCAGCACGGCGTGGCGACGGCGACGATCGCCGCCCTGCTCGGGCTCGAGTGCGAGGTGTACATGGGCGCCGAGGACGTCGAGCGCCAGGCGCCGAACGTGTTTCGCATGAAGCTGCTCGGCGCGAAGGTCATCCCCGTCGAGAGCGGCAGCCGCACGCTGAAGGACGCCGTGAACGAAGCGCTGCGCGACTGGGTCACCAACGTGCGCACGACGTACTACGTGCTCGGCTCCGCGCTCGGCCCCCACCCGTACCCGATGATGGTGCGCGACTTCCACACCGTGATCGGCAAGGAGGCGCGCGCGCAGGCGCGCAGGGCGCTCGGCCGGCTGCCGGACGTGGTGATGGCGTGCGTGGGCGGCGGCTCCAACGCGATCGGGCTCTTCCATCCGTTCATCGGCGACACGACGGTCCGCATCGTCGGGGTGGAGCCCGGCGGCCACGGGGTGCACACCGGCAGGCACGGCGCCACGCTGACGGCGGGCCGGCCCGGCATCCTGCACGGCAGCATGAGCTATCTGCTGCAGAACGACGACGGCCAGATCGCGATCGCGCACTCGATCTCCGCGGGCCTCGACTATCCCGGGGTGGGGCCCGAGCACGCGTACTACCGCGACCTCGGGCGCTTCGAGTTCACCTCGGTGACCGACGAGGAGGCGCTCGAAGGCTTCCAGGCGCTCACCAGGCTCGAGGGCATCATGCCCGCGCTGGAGTCCTCGCACGCGATCGCGCACGCGATGAAGCTCGCGAAGACGCTCCCGCGCGCGAAGGCGATCCTCGTCGGGCTCTCCGGCCGCGGCGACAAGGACGTGCACGTGGTCGCCAAGGCCCTCGGCCACGACGGAGCGGCGGGCGAGTGAGCCGCCTCGAAGCGACCTTCCGGGCGCTGCGCGCGCGCAACGAGCGCGCGCTGGTCACGTTCTGCATGGCGGGCGATCCGTCGCTCGACCTCACCGAGCGGCTCGTGCAGGAGATGGACGCGCGCGGGGCGGACGTGATCGAGCTCGGGGTGCCGTTCTCCGACCCGATCGGCGACGGCCCGGTGAACCAGCGCGCCGCCGACCGCGCGCTCGCGGCGGGCACCAGCGTCGTGCGCGTGCTGGAAACGGTCGCCCGCATCCGCACGCGGGTGAAGGCGCCGATCGTGCTGATGGGCTACTACAACCCCGTGCACGCGTTCGGGCTCAAGGCGTTCGCGCGCACCGCGGCGGACGCCGGCGTCGACGGCGCGATCATCGTCGACCTCCCGCCCGAGGAGGCCACCGAGCTCGCGGCGGAAGCCGACGTCGTCGGTCTCGATCTCGTCTACCTCGTCGCGCCGACCTCCACGCCGCCGCGCCTGCGCCTGATCGGGCGCAAGAGCCGCGGGTTCATCTACCTGGTGTCGCGCATGGGCGTGACCGGTGAGCGTGCGTCGCTGCCGCCGGACCTCGGCGCCCAGATCCGCGCGCTGCGGATGGTCACCACGAAGCCGATCTGCGTCGGCTTCGGGATCGCGAAACCGGAGCAGGTGGCCGAGGTCGGCGCGCTCGCCGACGGCGTCGTGGTCGGCTCGGCGATCGTGCGGCTGATCGAGGAGCGCGGCCGTGCCGCGAGCCTCGCCGAGGAAGTCGGCGCGTTCGTGGCGCGCCTGAAGGCGCCGCTCCGGCCATGAGCGCCTGGTTCAGCCGCAAGAAGTCGGACACCGCGCCGGCGCGGCCCGCCGTGCAGGTGTCCGAGGGGCTGTGGATCAAGTGCGACTCGTGCAAGGAGATCATCTATCGCGCGGAAGTCGAGCGCGCGGGCCGCGTGTGCCCGAAGTGCCGCTATCCGTTCCGCATCTCCGCGCGCGAGCGCATCACGCTGCTCACGGACGCCGGCAGCTTCGAGGAGCACCACGCCGGGCTCTCGAGCGGCGACCCGCTCGGCTTCAGGGACACCAGGCGCTATCGCGACCGCGTGAAGGCCGCGCAGCAGAAGACGGGCCTCGGCGACGCGGTGTTCTGCGGGCTGGCGCGCATCGGCGGCCATCCCACGGTGCTGTGCGCGTTCGAGTTCGGCTTCCTCGGCGGCAGCATGGGCTCGGTCGTCGGCGAGAAGCTCGCGCGCGCCATCGAGCTCGCGATCGCCAAGCACGTGCCGGTCGTCATCGTCGCCGCGTCGGGCGGGGCGCGCATGCAGGAAGGCATCCTGTCGCTCATGCAGATGGCGAAGACGGCCACCGCGCTCGAGCGCCTCGGCCGCGCCGGCCTGCCGTTCCTCTCGGTGCTCACGGACCCCACGACCGGCGGCGTCACCGCGAGCTTCGCGATGCTCGGCGACGTGATCCTCGCCGAGCCGCGCGCCCTCATCGGCTTCGCGGGCCCGCGCGTGATCGCGGAGACGATCCGCCAGCCGCTGCCCGAGGGCTTCCAGCGCTCGGAGTTCCTCCTGCAGCACGGCCAGATCGACATGGTCGTCGACCGGCGCGACCTGAAAGAGACGCTCCGCCGCCTGCTCGCGTTTTTCGCGGACTCCCCGCCGAGCGCATGACCTACGCGGAGGCGGTGGCCCGCCTCCTGGGTCTCCGCCGCGGCGAGATCACCGGCATGGCGCCCGGCCTCGAGCGGATCGAGGCGCTCCTCGCGGCGCTCGGCCACCCCGAATCGCGCTACACGCTCGTGCAGGTCGGCGGCACCAACGGCAAGGGCTCGGCGGCGGCGATGCTGGCGGGGATCCTGAAGGCCGCGGGCCGCCGCGTCGGGCTCTACACCTCGCCGCATCTCGTGAGCTTCCGCGAGCGCATCCGCGTGAACGGCGCGCCGATCGCCGAGGACGCGGTCGCCGACGGTGTCGACGCGCTCGGCACGCTGATCGCGCGCGAGGACGCGACGATGTTCGAGGCCGCCACCGCGCTCGCGCTCGATCACTTCGCGCACGAAGGCGTCGAGATCGCCGTTCTGGAAGTCGGCCTCGGCGGCCGCGGCGACGCCACGACCGTCGGGCGCCCGGCGGTGACCGTCCTCACGCGGATCGACATCGACCACGAGCGGTGGCTCGGGTCGACCATCGAGTCGATCGCCGACGCCAAGGCCGCGATCATCCGCTCGGGCACCGCCGTCGTCTCCGCGCAGCGCCCCGCGGCGCGCGCGATCATCGAGGCGCGCGCCGCCGAGGCCGGCGTGCCGCTCCTGCTCGAAGGCCGCGACCTGCGCGTCGAGGCGCGGGAGGCCGGCGTCGACGGCGCGCGCATCGACTGCACGGGCCCGGGCTTCCGCTTCACGGACCTCGCGCTGCCGCTGCCCGGCGTGCACCAGCCGGGCAACGCGCTCGCCGCCGTGACCGCGGCGCACGTGCTCGGGGTGGGGGAGCCCGCGATCCGGCAGGGGCTCGCGCGCACACGCTGGCCCGGGCGGCTTTCGATCGTGCGCCGCGATCCGTGGCTCGTGCTCGACGGCGCCCACAACCCCGACGGCGCGCGCGCGCTCGCGGCGTCGCTGCGCAGGATGTTCAACCTGGAGCACGTCAGGCGTGTCACCTTCGTGCTCGGCGTGTACGCCGACAAGGACGCGCGCGGGATCATCGAGGCGCTGCGCCCGCTCGCCGCGCGCTTCGTGCTCACGCGCGCGGCCGGCGAGCGCGCGGCCGATCCCGCGGCGCTGGCGACGCTGGTGGGGCCGGACACGCCGCTGGTCGTCACCGCTTCGGTGGCCGAGGCGCTAAGCGTGGCGGCGGCGCCGCCGGCGACCCCCATCGTTTGTGTCGCCGGCTCGCTCGCGGTGGTCGGCGAGGCGCTTTCGTCCCTGCACGGAACGGATAAACCTTGCCCCATCGAAAACGGGGCTGATAGCATGGATGCTCTTTCCTGACGGGGACTTTCGAGACACTTGATGACCGCTTCGACGCGCGCGCTGGCCCTGGCCGCCGGCCTCCTCCTGGGGGTCGTGAGCGCGGCTGCGGCCCAGCCCCGGTCGGCCACCGTCCCCACCGTCGGCGGTGACGTCAGCGTCCTCGCGGACCGCATCGAAGACCTCGGGCGCGACGGCCTCGTGGTCGCCACCGGCAACGTCGAGATCGTGCGCGGCCGCGCCCGGCTCACCGCCGACCGCGTCGAGATCAACCGCGAGTCCGGCGGCGCGGTCGCCACCGGGCGCGTGGTGTTCTACGACGGCGAGGACCGCCTCACCGGCGACCGGATCGACTACAACATCCGCAGCGGCACGGGCGTCGTCCATCACGGCGCCGCCCAGACGGCCCCGTACTACCGCCTCTCGGGCGAGCGCATGGAGCGGCTCGGCGGCAGCGTCTACCGCGTGCGCCGCGGCATCTTCACGACGTGCGAGGACGATCCGCCGGCGTGGTCGTTCCGGTTCGAGGAGGCCACCGCCGACCTCGAGGACTACGTCTACGGCACCGGCGCCTCGTTCTGGGTGAAGGACATCCCGCTGATCCCGTTCTTCCCGTTCTTCGCGGCGGCGATCCGGCGCGAGCGCCAGACGGGCTTCCTGTTTCCCGTCCTCGGCTCCTCGAGCCGCAAGGGCTTCTACGCGGAGATTCCGTTCTTCTGGGCGATCGACGAGAGCCAGGACCTCACGGCGGCCTTCCACGTCTACGAGGACCTCGGCGTCGGCGGGCGCGCGCAGTACCGCTATCGCCTGTCGGAGTCGCACGGCGGCGCCCTCGGCGGCTTCTACGTCCGCGAGACGCAGCTCAACGACGACGACCGCGGCTGGGGGAGCCTCCGCCACGAGTGGGCGCGACCGGGCTGGCGCGCGGTCGCCGACGTCAACATGGTCTCCGACGACTTCGTGCTGCGCGAGTACAGCACGCGGCTCAGCGAGCGGACGCTCCAGCGCGTCGACTCGAACGTGTTCGTGACGCGCAGCTTCGAGCACTGGAACCTCGTCGGCTCGGTCTTCTCCTACCAGGACCTCACCACGCCGCGCGGGACGGAGCTGCGGCGGCTGCCGGAGCTGCGGGCCGATCGCATCCGCGCGCCGGTGCCCGGCCTCCCGGGGCTGCTGTTCGACTTCGAGTCGAGCGCCACGTACTTCCAGCGCGACATCGGCGCCGACGGCTCGCGCATCGACCTGCATCCGCGCCTGTCCGCGCCGATCCGGCCCGGCGGGCTCGTCACGGTGACGCCGTTCCTCGGGGCGCGGCTCACCGCCTACGACCGCGTCTCGCGCGGCCGCCGCCGGTCCGCCGACGGGCTCACCGAGGTCGACGTCTTCGGCCACGACGCGCGTGTGCGGCGCTACGTCGAGGCGGGGGGCGCCGTCGAGGCGCCGTTCTCGCGCGTCTACGGCTTCGACCGCTGGGGCGTGGACGCGCTGCTCCATCGGGTCGAGCCGCGCGTGAGCTATGTCTACGTCACCGGCGACGAGATGACGCGGCTGCCGCTCTACACCGAGCGCATCGACCGGGTGGAGGAAGGCAGCAAGGTCATCTACTCGTTGACGAACCGCGTGCTCGCGCGCACCGCGGGCGGGCCCGACGGCGAGGCCGTCCGGTGGGAAGCCGTCCGCCTCATGGTCGGCCACGAGGTCGACCTGCGCTCGCGGAACCACACGGTCGGCGACCTGATCGGCGACCTCATCGTGCAGGCGCCGTCGATCTTCCGCGCGCGCGCGGAGGCGCGCTACAACACGAGCCGGGAGGACCTCGCCACCGTGACGACGGACGCGGCGATCACGCTCGAGCGCTTCACGGGCTCCGTGGGCACGCGCTTCGACGCCGAGCAGCGCGCGAACTTCCTGCAGGGCGGGCTGCGCGCCGAGCTCACGCGCCACGTGGTGGCGCACGCGGCCACGAACTGGGACATGCGGACCGACACCTTCGTGGAGACGCAGTACGGCCTCGACCTGCGCTTCCAGTGCTACGAGCTCTCCGTGGTGTACATCGACCGCGGCCGCGAGGTCGGCCGCAACCGCGGCGAGGACGAGCTGCGCTTCAGCGTGAACCTCCTCGGGCTGGGCGGCCCGCTCCGCACCGGCATCGGCCCGTGAGTCTCCCGCGTGTCGGCTTCCTCGACCTCACGCGCCAGCACCGCGCGCTCAAGGACGAGCTCCTCGCGGCCACCGAGCGTGTGCTCGAGAGTAGCCGCTTCATCCTCGGGGAGGAGGTCGCGTCGCTGGAGCGCGAGCTGGCCGAGCGCTGCGGCACCGCGCACGGCATCGGCGTCGCGTCCGGGACGGACGCGCTGCGCCTCGCCCTCGAGGCGCTCGGCATCGGCCCCGGCGACGAAGTGCTGACCCCGGCGTTCTCGTTCATCGCCTCGAGTACGACGATCGTGATGACCGGGGCGACGCCGGTGTTCGTCGACGTCGACCCCGTCACCTGCGCGATCGACCCGGCGCTCGCCTCCCGCGCGATCACCCCGCGCACGCGTGCGCTCGTGGCCGTGCATCTCTACGGACACCCGGCGCCGATGCCGGCGCTCGCGGCGCTCGCGCGCGAGCACCGCCTCGCGGTCATCGAGGATGCGGCGCAGGCCATCGGTGCCTCGGTGGGCGATCGCCCGGTGGGCGGCTGGAGCGACCTCGCGTGCCTGTCGTTCTACCCGACCAAGAACCTCGGCGCGTGCGGCGACGGCGGCATGGTGCTCACGCCGCGCGCCGACCTCGCGGAGCGGCTCCGCCGCCTGCGCCACCACGGCGACGTCGGACGGTATCAGCACGCGGAGCTCGGGACGTGCAGCCGGCTCGACGCGCTGCAGGCCGCGTACCTGCGCGTGAAGGCGAAGCACCTCGACGCGTGGACGGAGCGCCGGCGCGCGATCGCTGTGCGGTACGCGAAGGCGTTCGCGGGGCTGCCCCTCGACGTGCCGGGTGACGCGCCCGGCGCTCGCCACGTCTTTCACGTCTTCACGGTCCGCCACCGCGAGCGCGATGCGTTCGCGGCGCGCCTGCGGGAGCTCGGCATCGAGACCGCCGTCCACTACCCGGCCGCCGCGCCCCTGCAGCCGCTCTTCGCGGGCACGCCGGGGCGGTGGCCCGTGGCCGCGCAGCTCGCCCGCGAGGTGCTCTCGCTGCCATGCTACGCGGAGATGACCGACGCGGAGGTGGACGCGGTCGTCGCCGCCGTGCGCGCCGCGTGCTGATCGCGCTCCTCGTCTCGCTCCGGCCCCGCCAGTGGGTCAAGAACCTCTTCGTCTTCGCCGGCGTCATCTTCTCGCACAAGCTCTTCACCGCGGATGCCGGCCGCGCGCTCGCCGCCTTCGCCGTGTTCTGCGCGCTGTCGGGCGTGGTCTATCTCCTCAACGACGTCGCCGACCGCGAGCGCGACCGCGCGCACCCGAAGAAGCGCCTGCGGCCGATCGCCTCGGGCGCGCTCTCGGCGCGCGCCGGCATCGTCGCCGCCGTGGCCCTCGCGGTGCTCAGCCTCGGCGCCGCCGCGACGTTCGGCCCCGCGTTCCTCCTGACGTCGCTCGCGTACCTCGTGCTGCTCGCGGCGTACTCCGCGTGGCTCAAGCACGTGGTCATCGTGGACGTCATCACCGTCGCCACGGGGTTCGTGCTGCGCGCGGTGGCGGGCGCGGTGGCGATCGAGGTCGACATCTCCGGCTGGCTGCTCATCTGCACGGTGCTGATCGCGCTCTTCCTCGCGCTCGGCAAGCGGCGTCACGAGTACCTGACCCTCGACGCGGAGGCGGCGCGGCACCGGCCGGTCCTCGCGGAATACAGCGCGCCGCTGCTCGACCAGATGATCGCGGTGGTGACGGCGTCGACCGTCACGGCCTACGCGCTCTACACGATGTCGCCCGAGACGGTGGCGAAGTTCGGGACGCGGCTCCTGCCGGCGACGCTCCCGTTCGTGCTGTACGGCATCTTCCGCTACCTCTACCTGCTCTACCGCCGCCAGCTCGGCGGCAACCCGTCGGAGCTCTTCCTCAACGACCGCGCGCTGCTGCTCAACGCCTGCCTGTGGGCCGTCGCGGTGGTCGCGATCATCTACGGAGCCGGGCGGTGACGTCCGCCACGCTCGGCGGGTGGGGCCGCTTCCCCGTCGCGCGCTGCCAGGTCTTCCGGCCCGAGCGGCGCGCGGGGGTGGCCGGGACGCTCGCGGCGAAGGCGGCGCCCACGTTCATCGCCCGCGGTCTCGGCCGCAGCTACGGCGACGCCGCGCTGAACGCGGGCGCGGGCGTGGTCGTGCACGACCGCCTCGATCGCATGCGCGGCTTCGACCCGGCGACCGGCGTGCTCGACTGCGAGGCCGGCGTGAGCGTCGCCGACATCATCGACACGTGGCATCCGCGCGGGTGGTTCCCCTCCGTGACGCCGGGCACGAAGTTCGTCACGGTGGGCGGCGCGATCGCCGCCGACGTCCACGGCAAGAACCACCACGGCGACGGCACGCTCGCCAACGTCCTCGAGTCGCTCACGCTGCTCACGGCGGACGGCGAGGCGCTGCACTGCTCGCGCACGGAGCACGCGGACGTGTTCTGGGCGACGGTCGGCGGGCTCGGGCTCACCGGGATGATCCTCGACGCGCGGATGCGCCTGCGGCGGGTGGAGTCGTCGTGGCTGCGCGTCGACTACCGCCGCGCGCGGGACCTCGACGCCACGCTCGCGACATTCGAGGCGGCGGACGCCACCGCCCGGTACTCCGTCGCGTGGATCGACTGCCTCGGCCGCGGCCGGGCCATGGGCCGGGCGGTGATCATGCACGGCGACCACGCGACCGCTGCGGAGGCGACGGCGGCCGGCCGCACGCCCTTGACCGCCAGGCGTGCGGGCGCGCTCGCCGTGCCGTTCGACATGCCGGGCGCCCTGCTGAGCCCGCTCAGCGTGCGGCTCTTCAACGCGGCCTACTACGCGGCGCACCGCGACGGCGCGCGGCTGGTGCACTTCGAGCGGTTCTTCTATCCGCTCGACGGCATCGCACAGTGGAACCGGCTCTACGGGCGCCGCGGCTTCGCGCAGTACCAGGTCGCGCTCCCGCCCGAAGCCGGCGAGCGCGGGCTCGTGGCGCTGCTGGAGCGGCTGAGCGGCTCGGGACGGCCGTCGTTCCTCGCGGTGCTCAAGCGCTTCGGCCCGCAGGGGCCGGGCGTGCTGTCGTTCCCGCGCGAGGGTTACACGCTGGCCCTCGACCTGCCGGTGCGGCCGGGCCTGGTGGAGTTCCTCGCCGACCTCGACCGGCTCGTGCTCGCGCACGGTGGCCGCGTCTATCTCGCGAAGGACGCCACCACGACGGCGAAGGCGGTCCGCGCGATGTACCCGCGGCTGGACGAGTTCCGCGCGATCAAGGCGCGCCTCGATCCGCGCGGCGTGCTGTCGTCGTCGCTGGCGCGGCGCCTCGGGCTCGTCGCGTAGTGGCGCGCGCGCTCATCGTCGGGGGCACGTCCACCATCGCGCGCGCGATCGCGGGCGAGCTGGCCGCGCGCGGCTGGGACCTCGCGCTCGCGGGCCGCGACGCCGCCGAGCTCGAAGTCGTCGCCGCCGACTTCCGCGTGCGTCACGGGATCGACGTGACCACGTATCTCGTCGACGTGCTCGATCCCGGCGCGCCGGCGGCGCTCGCGCCGAGCCTCACCGCGGACGTGCGCGGCGTGGTGCTCGCGGTCGGCTATCTCGGCGATCACGCGCGCGCGCAGGCCGACCCGGTCGAGGCGCGGCGCATCCTCGATTCGAACCTCACGGGCTGCGTGGTGTGCCTCGATCTCGCCGCCGCGCATCTCGCGCGCACGGGCGGTGGCTTCGTCTGTGCGCTCTCGTCGGTGGCGGGCGACCGCGGCCGGCCCAGCAACTACGTGTACGGCGCCGCCAAGGCGGGACTGAACGCGTATCTGAGCGGGCTCCGCGCGCGTCTCGCGTCCTCCGGCGTGTCGGTGGTGACCGTGAAGGCCGGTCCCGTCGACACCCGGATGAGCGTGGGCATGCCGGGCGCGGGGCTCGCGATCTCGCCGCGGACGGCCGCGCGCGCGATCGTGCGGGCGATCGAGCGCAAGCGCGACGTCGTCTACGTCCCGTGGTTCTGGCGGTGGATCATGCTCGTGATCCGCATGATCCCCGAGCGGCTGTTCAAGCGGCTGACGCTCTGAGTCGGAGGGGGGCTTCGCCCCCCTTCCGAGCCTCGTCGCACGCCTTGCGGCGCGCTCCTCGGTGCCTCCCCCCAGGAGAGGATTGCGCCGGCAAAGCCGGCGCTCGGCCGATCATCGGCAGACGTTCGGCTTCGCTTTGCCGATCATACAGCCCCAGCGTGAGGCCGAGGCAAGGTCGCCGAAAGCGCTAAAGGTAACGCGGCGTAAGCCAACCCCGTGCGGTAGGATTTGACCGTGTATCGGCTGAGCCTTCGGATCGACGGTGACATCACCATCGAGGCGTTCCGCGACGCGGTGACGAACTTCCTGCGCCTTCTCCGTGAAGTTGAGGAATCCGTCGTCGGTGAATCTGCTGTCAGGTGGACGCTCGAGGAGCTTCGCCGCAGCAGTCCCGCGGTCATGACATGGCTCGGCAGCGAACGACCTCGACGACGACGCAGGAAGGCGGAAGTAGTCAGACCAGACTATGCACCGATCATTGGCAAAGCCGTTATCTCCGGAATCGGAAAGCTTGAGCGTGGTCAGGGACGACCGGAGTCGTTCTCGGACGAAGCATTGGAAGCAACTATGAATCTGGCGAAGGTGCGTACCCGTCGCGGTATCAGTGCGCTCGTGCTGGTCGGCGAGAATGGTGCGCCGCACGAGCCCCCAAGCGAAACGATGTTGACTGAACGCGCGGCGGCGTCGGTCAAAGAAATCGTCACCCCGCGCTACACGGCACCCGGTTCGATCGAGGGGCGACTGCAAGGCATCAACTCGCGAGGCATCCTCTACTTCGTCGTTTATGACAACGTGTATGGCTCGCGCGTTCGATGTGACATTCCTCCTGGGCTCAAGCGGGAAGCGCTGGAGGCGTTTGATCATCGCGTTGTCGTCACCGGGATGGTTGCACGTGACGCGGAAGGTCATCCTCGACACATCGCTGTCGAACGCATCGAGCCCATCATCGCGTCGAGCCTACCGCAGTCGATTCGCGGCCTCGATCCCGACTTCACGGGCAATTTGTCTACGGCGGAGTATCTAAAGCGTGGTTGGTCGAGCAATCCATAATGGCCCAGGCCGAGAAGAGATATTGGGATTCCAGTGTCTTTCTCGCTTCCATCAAGAACGAGGCCGGTCGCGCCGAGGTCTGCGAGAACATCCTCACTGATGCTCGCGGGGGTCGCTGCGAGATCTTCACCTCTATGCTTACGCTGACTGAGGTTGTCAAGCGTCGGCCACGCGAGATTCCGATCGACCCTGCCACAGAGCAGATCATCACCGACTTCTTTCGGAACGCATTCATCAAGGCGGTCCCGCTCGACCTCATAATTGCGGAGCGCGCCCGTCGCGTTATCTGGGATTTCCCGTGGCTTGGCGCCCGTGACGCGATCCACATAGCTACCGCGCTGCAACTTCAGATTCCGGTGCTCGAGCACTACGACGACGATGACCTTGGTCGAGTAGCCGGGAGAATCGCGCAGGACAATCTGGTCGGCTTTCCGGTAGTTCGCAATCCGTTGTGGACGGGCCAGGCACAGCTTCCGCTGGCGGAACTGCCAACTGCTATGCCAGAGGAACCGCCGCCATCGAGGCGTATCGTTCTGTCTGATGAGGAGATCGGTTAATCAACTCACGCGCCGCGAACAGTCCGACGCCGGTAAGGACCTTCGCCATCGAGGACGCGAGCCTGCCTAGCAGCCGCCCGTGAGATGGCGCGTCATCCTGAGCATCGTGCTTGTAGCTGTGGGTATACGAGCCCTCCGCGATCCCGTCGTCACTTCTGAAGCCATCGCCACGGTGTTCGCTGCCGCATGCCTCGTCGGTGGCGTCACCGGCCTCGTCATGGCGTGGCGCAGGCCCGCCGAGCGGCAATCCGCATTCCGATCACTGTTTGCTACCAGCGGATCACGGCTGTTGAAAGCGGTTGTCATCGCCGTCGTGATCTTCGCGGTCTTTGCCGCGTTGATGATGACTGGAGTGATCCATCCCTGACGATGCGCCAAGCGTGTTGGTGTCCGGGTCGGAGGTGAAACGCACTTCTTAGGTTTCGGGGATGGTCGATCGCGCGGTCTGATTTCTCGACAAGGGCGTCGAGCCAAACGCCGCGGCCACCGCGCGGCCGCGCGCTAGAATGTCATTCATGCCCGATCCCGCCGTCCGCGTCCGCTTCGCGCCCAGCCCCACCGGACACCTGCACGTCGGCGGCGCGCGCACCGCGCTCTTCAACTGGCTCTTCGCGCGGCGCCTCGGCGGCACCTTCATCCTCCGCATCGAGGACACCGACCGCTCGCGCTCGACCGACGAGAACATCGCGTTCATCGTCGACGCGCTGACCTGGCTCGGGCTCGACTGGGACGAGGGGCCGCCGGCGCCGGGCTATCGCCAGACGGAGCGCTTCGAGATCTATCGCGAGCACGCCGAGCGGCTGGTGCGCGCGCGGCGCGCGTACTACTGCGACTGCTCGCCGGAGACGCTGGATGCGGAGCGCAAGGCGGCCGAGGCGCGCAAGGAGACGTTCCGCTACTCCGGGCGCTGCCGCGCGCGCGGCCTGACGGCCGGCGCGCTGCGCCTGCGCATCCCCGACGACGGCGCCACGGTCGTCGACGACCTCATCCACGGCACCGTGACGTTCGAGCACCGCCAGCTCGACGACTGGATCCTCGTGCGCACCGACGGCACGCCGACCTACAACTTCTGCGTGGTCGTCGACGACGTGACCATGCGCATCACCCACGTGATCCGCGGCAACGACCATCTCTCCAACACGCCGAAGCAGATCCTCTGCTACGAGGCGCTCGGCTACACCGTGCCGGTGTTCGCGCACGTCTCGATGATCCTCGGCGCGGACAAGAGCCGCCTCTCCAAGCGCCACGGCGCCACCTCGGTGCAGGCGTTCCGCGAGCAGGGGATCGTGCCGGACGCGATGGTGAACGCCCTCGCGCGCCTCGGCTGGTCGCACGGCGACCAGGAGGTGTTCGCGCGGGACGAGCTGGTCCGGCTGTTCGACATCAAGGACGTCGCCTCCTCCGGCGCCGTGTTCGACCTCGCCAAGCTCGAGTGGCTGAACCAGGCGTACATCAAGGCCATGGACGGTGCGCGTCTCGCGCGGCTCGCCCGCCCGTTCGTGGAGCGCGCGGGACTCGCGGTGACGCTCGACGACACGCGCCTCGCCGCCGCGATGGAGACCCTGCGCGAGCGCGCGAAGACGCTGGTGGAGCTGGTGGAGGTCGGGCGCTTCTACTTCGAGCGTCCCGCGGAGTACGAGGCGAAGGCCGCGGCGACGTTCCTCGCCGGCGCGGGCGCCGAGCGGCTCGGCCTGCTCACCGAGCGGCTGGGCGCGCTCGCCGAGTTCACCGCGCCCGCGATCGAGGCGGTGTACCGCGACCTCGCCGCGGCGCTCGGGCTCAAGCTCGTGGACCTCGCGCAGCTCACGCGCCTGGCGATCACCGGGCGCACGGCCTCGCCCCCGCTCTTCGAGGTGCTCGCGATCCTCGGACGCGAGGAGACGCTGGCCCGCCTCGCGGCCGCGCGCGACGCCGCGCCGCGCGCCGCATGAGGCTGCTCCTCGCGCGGCACGGCCAGACCGAGTGGAACGCGGCCGCGCGGTTCCAGGGCCACACCGACATCGCGCTGTCGGACCGCGGGCGCGCCCAGGCGCATGCGCTCGGCCGCGCGCTGAAGGGCCGCCGCATCAGCGCCGCGTACGTGAGCCCGATGCGCCGCGCCGTCGAGACCGCGGAGATCGCGCTCGCCGATGCGGGCATCGCGCTCACGCCGATCGAGGAGCTGCGGGAGCTGTCGCTCGGCCAGTGGGAAGGCTGCACCGTCGACGAGATCCGCGCCCGCGAGGGCGACCCGTACGGCGCCTGGCTGCGCGCACCGCTCGACTGCCCGCCGCCCGGTGCCGAGCCGCTCACCGAGGTGCGGGACCGCGTGCTGACGGCGGTGGAGCGCATCGCGGACGCCCACGACGACGGCGAGGCGCTGGTGGTCGCGCACGGCGGCGTGATCAGCGTGTACGCCTGCCACCTGCTCGGCTGCTCCTTCAACCACCTGTGGCGGCTGCGCGTCGACAACTGCTCCCTCACGGTCGTCCGCCCCCCGCGCCTCGTGAGCCTCAACGACACGCGCCACCTCCCCGACGACCTCCAATCGCAGGGCTTCACCCGCGGCGAGCGAGCCGCTCCGAGCGCCGGCTCCGCCGGCGCAATCCTGGGGGGAGGCAGCGACGACGCAGCCCAACGGGCTGCTGAGGAGCGTCGGGAGGGGGCCAAAGCCCCCCTCCGAGGGTCATGACCGTCCTCCTCGCGCTCTTCGGCGGGATGGCGCTGCTGCTCTACGGCATCCAGCTCACCGGCGACAGCCTGCAGCGCGCCGCGGGCGGCAAGCTGCGGTCGCTCCTCACCGGCGTCGTCCGCAACCGGCTCCTCA
>Ga0194132_10006588_pt1 | contig 17906 bp, 13 predicted proteins | sample TA2KigOf80mmetaG_FD_148612 | JGI IMG/M metagenome (GOLD analysis project Ga0194132, IMG submission 148612) | Freshwater microbial communities from Lake Tanganyika, Tanzania - TA2015054 Kigoma Offshore 80m | ecosystem: Environmental > Aquatic > Freshwater > Lake | place: Tanzania: Lake...
CCGTGGGCCTTCAACCAGCGCTCGATTCCCCCTCGATCGGTGGCACTCAGCGTCAGTGGAGGCAAAACCATCGGCATGCCCAGACAATAAACTAATTTCCTGTTATTGCCCAGTTAGTTGTTGGACAATACACTAGCTGAAACACACCAGCGCGTTGCAGCGCGAGCTCTAGGTTCTGCGGTCCCGGCTTATTCCACCAGTTTCAGCTCTCTGAGAATGGCTTGAAGCCTTTCCCGATTGTTGGGCTGCATGGGGCACAACGGCAGCCGATAGACCTCTTCAATCAAGCCCATCATTGCCAATGCAGCTTTGACCGGGACAGGATTGGTTTCCACGAAGTTGGCACGCATCAGGGAATACGTCTCGTAGTGGATCCGGCGGGCTTCATCCCATCGATTGTCGAGGGCGGCATGAATCATCCGTGTAAATGCCTGCGGCATTTCGTTGGCTAGCACCGAGATGCACCCATCGCCCCCTACCGAGATCAGAGGCAGCGACAACGAGTCGTCACCGGACAGAACCGAGAAGCCGGCCGGCCGGCCGCGCAGAATCGTCATCATTTGGTCCAGATTGCCGGACGCTTCTTTGACACCGGCGATGTTCGGGATTTCTGACAGCCGCAGCAACGTTTCAGGCTCGATGTTGACGCCTGTGCGCCCGGGGATGTTGTAAATAATGATGGGGATGTCGGCAGATTCCGCAATCGCTCTGAAATGACGATAGTGCCCTTCCTGTGTCGGCTTGTTGTAGTACGGCCCGACTGACAAGACGGCGTCCGCCCCAATCTCCTTTGAAAAACGGGTGAGCTCGATGGCTCGATGGGTGTTATTGCTGCCGCCGCCGATGATGACTTTGGCGCGGCCATTCACGAACTTGGCGGTGAGTTCACAAACGCGGAAGTGCTCATCATAGTCGAGCGTGGAGGCTTCGCCGGTTGTGCCGCAGGGGACGATGCCATCGACTCCGCCTGCGATTTGAAACTCGATGAGCCGTTTCAGATGCTCCTCGTGTAGTTTCCCGTCCCGGTCGAACGGGGTCACCAGAGCTGTCATCGCTCCGCGAAACAGAGGTTGGGATCCCATTGGCTGAGCCTCCTCACGCCGTCAGGCGCCACAGTCTCTCGTCACAGCATGCCGCCCAACAGATCCTCCAGGACATTCTCGAACGTGTAAACGCCCTGCTTGCCCACAATCCATTCCGCTGCAAGCAGTGCCCCACTCGCAAAGCCCGCCCGCGACCGGGCGGTGTGAGTCAGTTCAAGGGTATCTGCAGCCGAGTCGAAAAACAGGGAGTGCGTTCCCGGAAAACTCCCGGCACGCAGAGACACCAAATGGAACTCTTCCGGCTCGATGGGCCGATTCAGCGAATCGACAACGAGACGTTTCTTACGCGGGAAGTGCTCCAGGACGACATTGGCTAGCTGGCGCGCCGTGCCGCTCGGACTGTCCGCTTTCAACCGATGATGAGTCTCCGCACCACACACGTCGTATTCGTCGAATCGGTGAAAAAGGCGCGCAGCCCCGGCCGCCACCCGGTAGAAGAGATTGACTCCCAAGGAGAAGTTGGGAGCATACACCAGGCCGGTTTTCCATTGAGAAACCCACTTCTCGACCTCCGGCAAATGGCGGTACCAGCCCGTTGTGCCGACCACGAGCGGTTTGCCCAGGCGGACCACCTGTTCGATGTTGGCAGTGGCAGCCTCCGGATGCGTAAACTCAAGGCAAACGTCCGCGGCCCCGATCGTTCGAAGCGAGATTTCGGTCGTCGCGCCAAGCTCTAGAGTGGGATCGATTCGAGCGGCCACAGAATGACCGCGCTTCTGAGCGGCCCGTTCGAGTTCCCGCCCCATCTTGCCATAGCCGATCAGCGCGATCTTCACAGGCTTCACCTCAGAAGAGCGGCTGGATCATATCAAATGCATTTTGCGGGCCGGAAATCTTTTCCACAAAGCGGCAAGTGCGTGGTAAGTTTCTGCCACCTCAGGCGGGCAGCATTAACGGAGTTGCAGAAGAATTCCCTCCCTGCTGCCGAGATACACTGAATCCTGGTTCGCACGTTTGCGAGCGCTGTCCTAGGCAAGGAGATCTTTGATGGATTTGGTCCAGTGGATTGCGGCTTTCGGCGCAGCCTTTGCAGCTGGCATGGTCAACTCGGTCGCAGGCGGAGGGACGCTGCTCACTTTCCCATCCCTGGTGTGGCTAGGTCAATCGCCTGTCGTCGCAAACGCCACCAGTACGGCGGCCCTGTGGCCAGGTTCTTTGGGCGGGATGTGGGGATACCGCAGCGAGCTGAAGAAAACGAAAGCGCCTTTTTTCTTCCTGATACTACCAAGCGTTGTTGGCGGTATCGCGGGCGCGGTGCTGTTGCGTCGGACGCCGCCCGGGGTTTTCGCCAAGTTCGTGCCGTTTCTGATCCTGTTCGCAACCATTTTGTTCATGCTGCAAGCGTCGGTGCAGCGCTGGCTGCGAGTTCATCAGCATCCGCACGATGGGGCCCGCTGGCTTGCGGGAGCGGCAACCTTTCAATTCGGAGTCGCTGTCTATGGTGGCTATTTCGGGGCTGGCATTGGCATTCTGATGCTGGCCGCGCTAAGCCTGCTAGGGTTGACCGACATCCATCAAATGAACGGGCTGAAGAATTTGTTTGCTCTTTGCATTAACGTCGTGGCGACGGCGTACTTTCTGGCGGCCGGTCTGGTGAATTGGCCAGTTGCGGCTACGATGGCATTGGGAGCTGTGGCTGGAGGCTACGGGGGCGCCGGCCTGGCACGTAAGGTGGGGCCTGCGATCGTCCGCCGGACGGTGATTGCGATCGGTTTCTTTATGACGGTCTCCCTATTCTTCAGACTGTACTGAACCCTTCCCGATGCGGGCGCCGGCCGCGGAATATCCGATTCCCCAAAAAATCCCGGCAACGGCTTCACCGGCGCTTTCTCTGCATCTGTGCTGAGTATTCTGCAAAGAACAAGAGAATCGCGGCAGACAGATAGACCCAGGACAGAATCATGATGACGCTGGCGATCGAGCCATAAACGTTCTTTTAGTTTGAAAACCGAATCAGTGTCGTGAACGCATATTTTGCCAACTCCCAGGTCCAGGCCGCCATGAGCGCCGCCGGCACAACCTGCGAGATGCGAATTCGAGTGTAGGGAACGATCTTGTAGATTAAAGCAAAGACACACACCGTCAGACAGAAGCTCACGATGACGACCAGAACTTCAAAAACAAACCCTGTCACCGACAGACTTCCTGCCTTCGGAAAGAATGTACGCACGAAGCGGTCGAAACGCCCAATCATGGCCGTGGCAAAGACGGACAGCAGGATGAAGGTGCCACACAACAGCGCCATCGACCCCGCCACGATTCTTTGAAAGAAGAAGTTTCTCTGCTTTTTGACTCCCCAAGCCCGATTGAGCGCCAACTCGAGCGGAACGAAAGCTCCCGACGCCGTCCAGACCAACAGAAACAGGGCAACGAGCGATGTGGGTCCAGCCGAAGCGGTAATCCGTCGCAGGTTGTCTTCTACCAACTCGGCGCCCACAGGAAGGTAGAAACGCACCGATTCGATGAGCTGCGACACGAGACTGAAGCGGCGAATGAAGACACCGCCCAAATTCAGCAGGATCAGAATGAGCGGGAAGAATGAGAAGAGGGTGTAAAAGGCGATCGCAGCGCCGTACGTCAGGGAGTTTCCCTGTAGAAACGCCACCAGCGCACGCCACAAATGGAAGCGAGTAGGCACGAAGGTCAACCGGACGTCGCAATCAACGGAGGTTCAGCGTAACGAGCAGCCTCATGGCGGGAAGAGCCGCTTTCAGTGGACTTCCTTCCGGCTCTCCTTTTCTGCGCGCTTCGCTTCTTGGCGGTTGGCAACTCGCTGCGGAAAAGTCGCCGCTCGACGGCCCACCTCAGCACGCCCCAGGCTAATCAGGTTTGCAAAGATGCGAATGGCGCCCGGAACACCCTCAGGCAGCTGTCGAAACCAAGCGTAGGAGGTCAGGATGTACTTGCCTTTGCCGTAGTCAGCCACCAGCAAGCCACCATCGAGAGGCTTGCTGCCGGGATCGCCGGAAGCTAGCAGTGGTCTGAATCGAGGATCGCGGTCCTGAACGAAGTAGAGCCCGCGCTCCTGAACCCAACCCTCGAAGTCATGCATCGTGATCTTGTTTGGATAGTTGAATACCGGGTGCTCGGGTTCGAGGATTGCGACGGGGGCATTCTCGTCGGTCACCCGATGATCGTTGCTTGCGATCTTCGCTGGATAGGGAGCGTATTGAGCTTTGTTCCAGGGTTCTTTGCGGTTGTATTGCACAACCAAGACGCCGCCCCGTTTCACGTACTCCAGGAGTCGTGCACTGTTCGCCATCAAATCCTCTCGCACGTCGTAGGCGCGCACGCCGGTGAGAATGCAATCGTAGATGCGCAAGTCGCCTGATACCAGATCCTCCGCTGTCAGCAGCTTCGTCGGGAGGCCCATTTGCTCGAGGGTTTCGGGAACGCGGTCTCCGGCGCCCATGATGTAGGCGACACGCAGCTTCAACGGCAGCTTGAGGTCAAGCGCGACAACTTCAGACTCGGCTTTCTGGTAGAGGGGCAGCTTCCAAAGGCCGAGGACGGAGTACATTCGATAGCTCTGGTCGATCGTCTGACTGTTGACCGTCGCCACAGCTTCGAAAGACGCTCGACCTAGTGGCATCCTGTCCGTAACGGCTGTGAACCCGAACGAGTTCTCTTCTCCCGCTTTCTGAAAAGCGAACGGCATCTGCTTGGGTTCACAGCTCCACCCGACAGGAGAACTCAGTGATAACGTGCCAGACACAGGACCGGGCGTGTTGTTCGACAACTTCACCTGAATCTGGCGCTTCCGCCCGGCAGGGCCCAGCGCCGCTAGCTGAAGAGTTGGCGTCACCCCTACCGCGAGAGGTGGGACGACGAGCAATGGGATTCGGCGCGCCCCCTTGAAAGGGTCTGCATCCAAGTGCTCTACAGCTCGATTGAGCCGCAAAGCCGTCCCCTTGACTCGATATTCGATGCTGGCCGACAGCGGCGCTCGAATGAGTGGCTCGTTGATGCGCGTTGGGTCAGGAATGGAATAGGCTGCCTCTTGCTTGTTCCTGCTGCTCCAATGAGGACTCGAGGGCAACGCATCCTCTGGAACAGTGACAGAAAGCTTGAGCGTCAGGGTCTCACCGGGCGCCAGTGCCTGCGTGACCCAAGGGCCGGAAACGTCGATCGATCTCTTCTCTTTAGGCGGAACCGGCTGTACCTGGCCTTCCAGCGGCCTGGGCTTCCAGCGCGGATCGAGCGGGAGATGGCGAATCTTGACCGTCTCTGAAGAACGATTGACGGACGTCAGAGTCGCTTGGAACGGCTGGCTTGGTGTGACTTCGGAATCGTCAGCCAGCGCTTCGAAATAGATCCCCGTGGAAAGCTCCAACGCCTTTTCGAAGTCGCGTTCGCTTTCGCTCAAGAAGAAACCCAAGTCCGGCGTTGCCGGCATCTCTCGGGCCCTTTGGCGCAGCTTTCGTACCTTCTCCAGCCCCTCCAGCAAGGGTTCCACCACTCCGCCGAAGTCGCTTGGACGCAGGTTCTCCTTGGCCCGGGCAATCAACCTCTCTACCTGGTGCAGCTCATCAGAGAACTCCTGCCGCTCTTCGCGGGAACCGTCTGCCTGGGCAGCAAGATCCGCCAGTCGAACGGACACCTGATCCAAGAACCCGCCGTCGGACTGGCCTTCAGGAAACACAAGCCGGTACTCGAACATCTTGGCGCCGGGCGGCGAATAGGAGCCTCCGCTCCCCTGGCTGCGATGAGAGCTGTACCCTCGCGAGGCGATCTCCTGGTAGGAAGCTCCAAAAATCGGCACGTGCTGGCCTGCATTCACGCGAAGCGTCGCCTGCTCCTTCTCGCCGACCCGGCTATAGAGCTTGTGCGGCTTCCACGGCAGCAGCCCCTGCTTCACCTGCTCGCTGAATCGCTCTGGATCGCCAGCTGCCTGAAACGCCTCGCGGGCTAGCACTCCTGCGGCTTGATGGTGTCCGTGCCCGTCCGATTTGTCTCCGCGCCACACGGAGATAATGACGTGTGGTCGAAAGTGTCGAATCGCTCGCACGATATCGGCCAACACCGTCTCTTTACCCCACTTGCCAAGCGTTTCTGCGGCGCTATTCGAGAAGCCGAAGTCAAAGGCCCGAGTAAAGAACTGTTGGATTCCGTAGTACTCGCCAGCAGCCATCATCTCGCCCGTTCGAATGAGGCCAAGCGCTTCGAACAGATCGGGTCCCGTCAAGTTCTGGCCGCCTTCGCCACGGCTCAAAGTCAGCAGCGCTGTGCGAGCATGGAGACCTCGGCTGACGTAGGGCAACACACCAGAGTTTTCGTCATCGGGATGTGCTGCGATAAACAGGACGCGTGAGGTGAATGGCAAACGATCGAGAGCCTGTGATAAGCCAACAAAGCCGCGGTCGATGGCAAGTTCCTGGCTTTGCGCGTCCAATCGCAGCGGAACGCAGAAGAGCAAGACAAGAGCAAGAGTCGTTTGTTTAGCCATAGTCAACGAAGCTGTCTGTTTGCGATACGAGCCCATCTGCCTCGAACTGGCCTCTGAGTATTGCAGCTCACTCAACGCTGGCTCAAAGGCCTGGCCGCGCAGGGCTGCCGGCTCCCGATAATTTGCCTGGGGCTGTCTCACGAGACTGCCCCGTCTCCGATATCGGACAGGTACTTCTGCGACACGACAAAAGTCGCACCGATGAGGAATATCAGAAAGACGCTGTAGGCCGCCGCACTCCCAAAATTGAACTGGCGCAACTGGGCCAGAATCTCGATCGAAATGGGTCGATTATGTATCGTGTAGATGACAATCGACGTCACGAATTCGCCCAGGGCAGTGACAAAAGCCAGCAGGGAACCGGCCAGAGCTCCAGGCAAGACCATCGGCAGAACCACTCGGCGCACGCTGTAGATCCAAGTCCCCCCAAGCGAACGAGCAGCCTCCTCCAGTGCTGGATCGAACTGTTCAAAGCTCGCCTGCACGGCTCGCACGACCACAGGCATATGACGAATGAAATAAGCCAGCGGCAAGAGCCAGTAAGTACCAACCAGCAGGATCCGGCCCTGCCACAGGCTATTCTGATTGAAGGTGCTGGCAAGGCTGAGACCCAGCACCGTGCCCGGCAAGGCCCAGGGCAAAAGGATCAAGCTCCCCAGCAACGCGCGCCCGCGCACCTGTTGCCGGACGATGAGATAGGCTGCGACAAGCGCAAACACGAAATTCGCCGACGTTGCCAAGGCGGCCATCTGCAGACTGTTGAGAATGGGTTCGAGAAACGACGAATCGGAAAGCAGGCGAGCATAGTTTTCGATCGTGTAACGCGGGGGAAGGATCTCCATCGTCCAGGTGCCGTCTTTCGCGAAACTGATCAAAAAAAGCGTCAAGTGCGGAAGTAGCAGGAACGCGACTGTGACGATTCCTGCGCCGCCTGCCAGTAGCCGCTTCAGCGGATGTGACACGAGGGTTACGGGCTGCCGGGCACCTTTGGTCGTCGACCGGTACTTCGATGTCCCTTCATAGCGCTGCAGGAGAAGCAGCACAAGGATGGAACTCGAAGCCAGAATCACAGTTTCTACCATGGCCATTTCTAAATCGCCGTTGAGTTTCGAGTTGTAAATCTGAAGCGACAAGACGCGAATGCCGCCGCCAAAGATATAGGGTGCGCTGAAGCTGGCCATCGAGGTCATGAACGTCAACAAGGATGCTCCAACCAGAGAAGGCGCGAGCTGCGGGAGGGTGACCCGCAAGAACGCTCTCGAAGAGGAAGCCCCGAGCGAGCGCGCCGCTTCCACTAACGTATAATCCAGCCTCTTAAGGCCAGCCGACACGAACATGTAGAAGTAGACGTACATGGTGTAGGCATGCACGAACAGAATCGCCCCGGCTCCGCGAAACGAAAACAACGGCTCGCGCAAGCCGAACCAGCGCTGCAGGCTTCGCGAAAGGATCCCGCTTTCACCATAGAGAAACAGGAACGAAATCACGCCGACCAGGGGCGGTAGCAGCACTGGCAGAGAAGCTAGAGCTGCGAAAACCTTGCGGCCTGGGAAGTCGAAGCGGTAAAAGAGGAATGCCAATGGAACCCCAATCAGACCAGAAAGAACAACGCTCCATCCCGATATCCAAAGGCTATTCCACAAAGCCTCCCTTTCGGATGCGCTGCCAAAAAACTCGATGTAATGAGCGAACGTAAGCGCTCCAGCTCCGATGAAGCTTTGGACAAGAATGTAGGCGTTGGGGTAGAGAACCAGCCAAAGAAGCAGAACAAGAATGAGCGCGTGAAAAGCGGTAGTGAAGGGGCGTCTCACGGGGCTTGACAAGTGGTGGCAGTCCTCCGCGCTCGGTGCAGCGCGGCTCAGCGAACCTTTCGACCAACGGGCACGAGGCTGTGGCTCCTGCAGGTGAGCGCTACACGTCCAGCACCTGGAAGTCTTCCACGCGAACCCAGAGATCCTTAGTCATTCCGACAGCCAACGGACCATCCGAAGTGGGACTCGCGCCGGAATGAGCGATCCACAGACGAACTCCTTCGCCTTCCGCCTCCCACTCTGACCAGGCCCCCGCGAAACGATAGCTCAAGAGCCGTGCCGAAAAGAGCCGAATCGTCCCCGCTCTCTCTTCGAACCCGATCTTTTCTGGCCGCAGCAGTAACTTGCAGCTTTGCCCAGCTTGGATGTGAAACCTAGCCGAGTCTGCAGGCTTGCGCAAGCGCAGTTCCCGCCCCGAAGGCCAGGCCAGGCATAGGCAGTCTCCACCCACGGCTGCGAAAGGCAAGGTGAACACGTTCGCTCGGCCGATAAACCGGGCAACGAATTCATTGGCCGGATGATCGTAGAGATCGCGTGCCGTTCCGAACTGCTGGCATCGTCCCTTGGAAAGGAGCGCAATCCGGTCGGAAAGAGCGAATGCCTCCTCTTGGTCGTGGGTGACGAACACAGTCGTCGTCTGTAGTGACGTAATCAGCTCCCGAAGCTGCTGGCGCGTCCGTTGACGCAAACTGGCGTCGAGATTACTCAAGGGTTCGTCCAGTAGAAGAATCTGGGGCTCGATCACAACGGCCCGCGCGATGGCGACGCGTTGTTGTTCACCGCCGCTCAGCTCGAACACCGCTCGATTGGCTTCGTTGGGCAGGTTCACCAGTTCCAACGCTCGATGGACACGGCTCTCGATCTGGCGGCGCGGAACTTTGGCGGCCCTTAGGCCGAAGCCAACGTTGTCGAACACGTTGAGATGAGGGAACAAGGCATAGGATTGGAACACGATCCCGACGCGGCGCCGCTCGGGAGGCAGCGGAGTCACATCGCGGCCATCGATCCAGACGGTCCCTGCCGTGGGTTCGAGAAACCCCGCAATCAATCGGATCGTTGTTGTCTTCCCACAGCCGCTGGGGCCGAGCAAGCTGACAAGCTCTCCCTTCTCGATGGACAGATTCAGTCCGTCGAGTGCTTTCTGGCTGCCGAACTGCTGCGTCAGATTCCTCAGTTCGAGATACGGCATACCGTTTCCGCGACTGCTCAAGCCAGACCGCAACGAGTCGGTAACTACGACTTGCCTCTGTTCCGGATCTGGCTGTCCCACCGCTTCATCCACTCGTTGGATTTCTCTTCCAATACTTTCCAGTCGAGCGGCATCGTTCGAATCGTGGTCTGGCGAATCCACACCGGCAGCTCCTGGCGTGGGATATCCCGGCGGCACGGAATACGGTAGAACTTGTTGGCCGCCAGCAGCGTGCTCTCCTTCGACGTGACATATTCGTAAAACCGTCTCGCCGTGTCCGCGTGCGCGGCCCCATTCAAGAGTGCAATCCCGTCAGTCACTACCGGCGTGCCACTTGAGGGAATGACGTAGTCCAATGGATACTGATATTGGGTGTGCTGCAGTACAATATCGGGCATATTCCACACGGTAACCAGGCCTTCCTGCCTTGCGAGCTTCTGGCTGAGCAGGGTCAAATTGGCAACATAGTCTTTTGTATTCGCATCCAGCTTCCGGAGCCACTGGAAGCCTGCCTCGACGGTTCCTGTTGTCTGATGGCTTCGCAGAATGAGAGCACAGAAAATCGTGCGCATAGTGCCAGAAGCCAGCGGATCGCGCAGGATGATCTTATTTTGCCATTTCGCGTCCAGAAGGTCGTCCCAATCCCGCGGAGCTTCTTCCGGTTTTAGGGCCGCACTGTTGTAGGCAATGACCTCGGGCGTTTCGTAGGTGCCATACCAGAAGTCGTTTGCGCTGCGCGCTTCCGCTGCGACTTCGCCAGACCAGGTAGGGCGATAGGGTTGGAGAAGCCGCTCCTTCTCCGCTTGCTGGAAGAGGATGGAAGGAGCTCCCCACCAGACATCGGCTTGAGGATTCTCTCTTTCCGATCGCACGCGGTCGAGCACGTCCTGGCTCCCCATGTCGAGCCACCGCACATCTACGGCCGGGTTGGCTAGCTCGAAACCTGCTTCGAATTCTCCCAGCAACTCTTTGCCGTGCGTGGAGTAGACGATCAAGGGCAATTTCCCCCCGCCACTACCGCTGCAGCTGGGCTGCAGCGCGAGACCAGAAACGAGCAGGGCAGCAGCCCAGAATCGGTTCAGACAGAGACAGGAGCGTTGCATCATGGGAGGTGTAGAGCGAGTCAAGGTGCGCTTTTGCTGGCCAGGCAATCGAGGCTGGCAAGGTTCTCGGGATAACGCCCCAACGCCAGTTGTTGGGCCTCCAACCAGCGCCTTCGGTTGGCATTCGCCTTCAGATGCCGGCGAATGCTGCTCCGCACTGTTGCTGGCGCAGGACCACCCACGATCTTGCGGACGGAGACAAACTGAGCTGGATCAAGAACACGCGACAGTTGCTGCGGCGGAATGCGAATTGTTTCCCCTGCAACCTCACGGCTATACCGAGCCGTCAATGCGGACACGGCATCACTCCGGGGTTCGCCCTTTCGACGCGAGGGCTGCTGGCGCAACCCAAGCGCCACCCGGCTCACGACGCGGTGGGCCATGCGGAACGGCAGCCGGCGATCTCGCACGAGCACATCGGCAAGCTCCGTCAACGTAATGCCGTTGCTGCGGCAAAGCGCCAGAGCTCGCTCCCGGTCGACGACCATCGACTTCAACACCTGCGTGAGCAAATCGACAACCCTCGATGCGTAGTCGAAAGCATTGCGAACGACAGGCTGAATATCGTCCTCAGCATCCACCACATCGCCAAATGGAGTATTGTGCAAACCCAACGCGACTGCCTGGCACTGGCCCAGTCCACAACTCGCTAACACTCGCAGATGTTCGAGAGCCACCGGGTTACGTTTTTGCGGCATGATGCTGCTGCACTGGACGAAGCCTTCCGCCAGAGAAATCAATTGCGAGTCTTGGGAACTCCAGCCGAGCAGGTCCTGGATAAACCGCCCTAGATTAATCATAAGCGTCGAGGCGGCACCGACACTCTCAATGAGATAATCGACGCTGGCGATGCAGCCATAGGCGTTTTCCATCACCGCCGAGAATCCGAGCAGCTTCGACAGCAACGCACGGTCGATCGGGAAACCCGTTGTCGTGGCAACACACGCTCCCAGTGGACACCGATTCACGGTCTGAAAAGCGCTCGCAAGGCGATTCAAGTCGCGTTCCAGAAACTCGACAGCCGCCATCAGATAATGAGCCAACGTTGTCGGCTGCGCGAGCTGCGTGTGGGTGACAACGGGAAAAAGCGTTTTCAGGTGCCGCTTGGACAATTCGAGCAAGAGGCTTTGCAGCAAACTGACCTGCTGCGCCAGCCCCAGCAGCTCCTTGCGCAAGACCATGCGATACAGGGTGATGTCGATGTCGTTGCGGCTGCGCGCAACGCTCAAATGACCCGCAACACGACTTCCACAGAGGGCCTCAAGCCGCCGCTCAACGTGAAAGAACAGATCCTCTTCGGCGCCTCGATACCGGTACGAAGCCAGTTGGTTCTCCTGGGTGGAGATCTGCTTCAAGGCCGCAAGGATTCTCGCACCGTGCGACTTCGGGATGATGCCGCACCTGGCCAACATGATCGCGTGGGCGCGATTGATTTCGATGAGCGGCCGAAAGAAGTGGCGAACCGAATGGTCAAAATTTGGTTTCAGGACAGCCTGAAGGTACGACGGATGGGGAAAACCGGAAGATGCAGGCACACGCACTAACAGATCTCCAGATGTGCCGGCCTGACTGCAAAGGCCAACAAGCCCTGGATTCTAGAAGAAACCCAAACGCCGTGCAAATTCAAGCGCTCACCGATGCTTTCAGCAACGAGCTGGGAGCACCTACGCTGAGATTTGGCAGAACGCGCGCAACGGGTTTCCGTATCGCGCTCCGAGTACTATTCGACCGTGACTGACTTTGCCAGATTTCTGGGTTGGTCCACGTCGCAGCCGCGGCGAATGGCAATGTAATAGGAAAGCAACTGGAGCGGAACTGACTCGAGGACCGGCAAGAGGAAGTCATTCGTCGGCGGGACCTCAATATGGTAGTCCGAAGCCTCAATGGCTTCCTTATTGAAGGGGGTAACCAGGGAAATGACGATGCCGTCGCGGGCTTTGACTTCTTTGATGTTGCTGAGTGTTTTCTCATACAGCTGAACGGACCGTGGGTTGTTGATGTTGCTGGTGGCGATTACGACGACTGGCAGCTTCTCATCGATCAACGCGTTGGGCCCATGTTTCATTTCACCGGAAGGGTACCCTTCGGCATGAATGTACGATATCTCCTTGAGCTTCAACGCTCCTTCTAGCGCGACTGGATAATGGATGCCTCGCCCCAGATACAGAAAATTGGGCGAACGGAAGAAGTGCTTCGAGAGTTCTTCGAGATACTCGGTCTTCCCAAAGATGGACTCGATCTTCTGAGGAAGCTTGGCCAAGTCTTCGACATAGTTCTGGGCCTGCTCCTGGGTTAGCGTCTGGCGGGCCTCTGCCAGATAGAGGGCCAGCAGATACAGGCAGGTGAGTTGGGTGGTGAAACTCTTGGTGGCCGCAACCCCAATCTCCGGACCCGCGTGCGTATAAAGCACACCGTCGGCCTCACGGGTCACCATGCTGCCAACCACATTGCAGATCGCTACGTTGCGCGCGCCCTTCTCCTTGAGCTCGCGTTGTGCGGCCAGCGTGTCTGCAGTCTCTCCAGATTGCGTGATGACCACAGCCAGGGTATTCGTTGGAACGACGGGATCGCGGTAGCGATACTCGGAACCGTAGTCTACCTCTACCGGCAGGCGAGCCAAGCTCTCGATCATGAATTTGCCCGTGAGCGCCGCATGCCAGCTAGTGCCGCAGGCGACAATGCGAATATGCTCAACCTTGCGGAAATCGGTCTCTGAGATTTTCAACTCCTCCAGCAGGACTTTGCCCGTGTCTCGCGAAACACGCCCGAGCGTTGTGTCTCGGACAGCGCGCGGTTGCTCATGAATCTCCTTGAGCATGAAGTGCTTGAAACCGCCTTTCTCCGCCATGATCGGATCCCAGGTGATTCTCTGCGGCTTGCTGGGAAGAACATTGCCTTGGAAATCGGTGATCTGCACTCCGCCGGGGGTCAACACCGTCATTTCGGAATCGCCCAGGAACACCACATCGCGCGTGTGGGTAAGAATGGCCGGGATATCGGAAGCGACAAACGACTCGCTTTCCCCGAGCCCGACGACGACCGGAGGACCGATGCGGGCCGCTACGATTTTCTGAGGATCTTTCGTCGATAACGCGACGATGGCATAGATGCCAGTGATTTGGGCCAGCGCTTTGCGAACGGCTGCTTCCAGGGATCCCGAGAGGTGTTTCTCGATCAGATGGGCAATCACCTCGGTGTCGGTTTCCGTCAAGAAGGTATGGCCCTCTGCGACTAGAGCTTTCTTAAGGGGAAGGTAGTTTTCGACAATGCCGTTGTGGACAACGACGACCTCGCCTCGGCAGTCTCGATGAGGATGAGCGTTCTCTTCGGTCGGACGGCCATGCGTGGCCCACCGTGTATGTCCGATGCCGTAGCTGCCATCGCACGGGTTCTGCCGAAGAGCTTCCTCCAGATTGCAAAGCCTCCCTGAAGCGCGTCGTATCTGCAGTTGGCCGTCATTGACTACGGCGATCCCAGCAGAATCGTAACCGCGGTACTCCAGACGCTTCAACCCCTCCACGAGCACAGGTACAACCGCCTTCTTCCCGAGATATCCGACAATTCCGCACACGAGGCTACTCCTTACGCCGGGATTCTCTCTTCTTCCTGGCCCAGTGTTCTTTGTTTACCTGTTGCGACCGGGCGATGGCCAAGGCATCTTCAGGGACATCCTGGTCAATTGTGGATCCCGCCGCGATGTAGGCGCCGCGACGAACCGTAACGGGCGCGATCAGCTGTGAGTCGCTCCCAACGAAAACGCCGTCCTCAATGATCGTTCGGTGCTTGCTCACACCATCGTAGTTGCAGGTGATAGTTCCTGCGCCGACGTTGACGTCCTGGCCGATCTCGGCATCGCCTAGATAGCTCAGATGCGCTGCTTTCGTCTTGTCGCCAAGGCGCGAGTTCTTGATCTCGACGAAATTTCCGATGCGCGCCTTGCTGCCGATGACGGTGTTGCTCTTGAGGTGAGCGAAAGGACCGACCTGGCTGCCGGCTTGAACGTGGCTTTCGGCTATGAGGCAGGAATCCAGCACCACAACACCATCCCCGATCTTAGAAGCGCTGATGCGAACGTTCGGGTAGATCTGGCAACTCGCGCCAATCACGGTTCCTTTCTCAAGAAAGACATTCGGATAAAGCACAGAGTCTGGACCGACCTGGACACTAGGTTCCACATAGGCGGACTCAGGATCGATCACCGTCACGCCGTCTTCCATGAGCTGTTTCAGCTTCTTTCGCCGGACGATGCGCTCAAGCTCAGCCAGCTCACTGCGGCTGTTGACTCCACTCACTTCCCAAGCGTCCTCGCAGAGGAAAGCTCCAATGCGCTTCTTCTGCTCCCTTAACAAGCCGATGCAGTCGGTCAGGTAGAATTCCCTCTGGGAATTCGCGGCTGAAAGCGCGTCGATGACCTGTGCCAAATCGGGAATCGAAAAACAATAGATCCCAGCGTTCACCTCCGATAGCCGGCGTTCCTCGTCTGTCGCGTCTTTGTGTTCCACGATGCGCTCGACTGCTCCGGCAGCGTCCCGCACCACTCGCCCATAGCCAGTCGCATCCACCAATCGAGTCGAGAGAAGAGTCGCGCTGGCATTGGACTGCGCGTGCTGGTCGACGAGCCGTTGCAGCGTACGAGCCGAAATGAGCGGGACATCACCCGACAAGATCAAAAGGTCTCCCTGCCTGTGCTTCCAGAAGCCACCCGCAACCTGAACCGCATGGCCGGTTCCCAGCTGCGGCTGTTGAACAGCAAATTCGAGACCTAAGTGCGCTAACGCGCGCTGCACTTGCTGTGCCTCGTGGCCAACCACAACACAAGTAGCCGACGGGCTTAACGGGAGGGCCGCTTCCACAACATGCTCAATCAAAGGTTTGCCTGCCAGGGAATGAAGCACTTTGGGCAAGGCCGATTTCAGCCGAGTACCTTTGCCGGCTGCCAGAATCAGCAGTGTCAGATCTAGCATTAGAGACTCACGGCTTCGGTTTGAAGGGGATTGGCATGCAGGTCGCGGCTGGCGTGGGACAGTACCAACTCAAAAATGGCCTGCGACAACTTCTTGGGATCATGCCGAACCTTGTCATGGTCGGCCGCCAGAAGATCTTTGAATACGAGCAATACGCCGAGGCTCGCAACTTCTTCGACGTCTATGTCAATCTGGGCTGCGTTCTCAGCCAGATAAGTCTGCTTCTGGATTGCCGAGATCGGCGTAAGGTTGCATAGAAAATAGTCGAACGGGAAGTCAGAGCAGTGCTCGATGACCGCACGTACATGATCGGCAGCCGAGAACCCGAACGTTTCTCCGGGCTGGGTCATGATGTTTCCGATGTAGATTTTCACGGCTGCGCTCTGGCGGATCGCTTCCGGTATACCATTCACCAAAAGGTTCGGCAACAAACTCGTATAGAGCGATCCCGGTCCAAGTGTGATCACATCGGCTCTTGCAATGGCTTCGAGAGTTTCGGGCAGCGGGTCGCAGGATTGCGGGAAGACTGCGATCTTGCGAATCCGAAGTGGGGATCGGCCAATCAGAGACTCGCCGAACAGAGAGGCTCCGTTCTCCATCTCCCCGATCAAATGCACGTCAGACATGGTCGACGGCAAGATCCGCCCTTTGATTGCCAGGACTTCGCTGGAGAGCCGAATGGCCTCCAAGAAATCTCCTGTGACGCTGGCCAAAGCAGTCAGGAACAGGTTCCCAAAACTGTGTCCCCTGAGCTCACCACCACTGTCGAACCGATGCTGAAAAAGCTTGGACATCAGAAGCTCATCTTCAGAAAGAGCGACCAAGCACTTGCGGATGTCGCCGGGGGGCAGCATCTGGAATTCGTCTCGCAGCCGGCCTGAACTGCCGCCATCGTCGGTTACGGTCACCACAGCGGTAAGCTCTCGAATCGAGAAGAGGGGAAGATCGCCGGAGGACGGGCCGACGTGCCGCTTCAGTCCAGACAGCAGCTGGGAAAGCCCAGTACCTCCTCCGATGGCTACAATGTTGATTCTCCAGGGCTGGTTCTTCACAAGTGGCTCTTCGGCGAGAAGCTGAAAAACTGTAGTCGCAACGGCTTGCAGCGCAGGATTGACTGCAGTGTTATCGAGTAGGTGCGGGTGGCTGATCTGGAAAGACCAGTGAGGCGAAGCGGCTGTCCTGCTTGAGCGTCTCAAAGTCAGAATCACGCTGAGCCAAAAAACGGTTCTCGGGCTTCAGGCTGATGGCCGTTTGCAGATTAGCCAGCGCGCTATCGAAGTCGCCCGTCCTGCACTGCGTGGCGGCCAATGCGTAAATTACGTAGTCGCACTTAGGATCCGACTTGAGCGCCCTGTTAAGGTGATCGATCGATTCGTCGTACTTCCCTTGATTCATGAGAGCAATTGCTACGTCGTAGTGCTCGTCCAGAGTCCGCGCAGCAGATGGCCTTCGAGCAAGCTTCTGCTCACAGAGCCGAAGATGGATTCTGCACCGCTCCAAAACTTCCTTATCATCCGCGAACGTAGCGATGACTTTCTCAAAAGCAATCCTAGCCTTCTCATAATCGTGGGAATACAAGAACCTCACAGCGGCCTCATACTGCTTTAGCGAGGCGGTTCGAATCAGCTGGCGCGGCTTCTCGTCTCTGGACATGGACTTGCCAGCGGACCGATCCGTACTAATCTCTTTAGCATGAGTTGATTGCGCCCGTTTTGGAACCGTCGACGATCTGTGGGTCCTGACAGTGGCCTTCTGCGACGACGCCGAGCGGGCAGTCCTCGGTTTCTTGGCCAAGACTTTGGGAGTGCGCTTCGCGCCTCGCTGCAAGCGCACCTTCGCAGCAGTGTTAGCACGGCGTTTCTTCACTGGAGATGGCTTTGGCACGGAAGCCTCCTCGACTACGCGATAGGTATGAAACAGCGTCGATCGTCTACAGAGAAGACTGTTTTGGACTCGTTACAAACCAACTCAAACTGAAGCCCCAAAAGCAATCATAATAAACAGTTTATCATGCCACAATCGCCGTGCAGGACGCGTAAGTTTATAGCAGGAAAAGGAAAATGTGTCAAGCTACCCCACCGGCTTCAAGATCAATGACCCCTGCCGGAGCGATCTTTCAACTAAAGTATTCCCAAGTGAACGTCGATGCTATCGGGCGGCAAGGGGTGTGCGACAAATTTGTGGGTGAATTTTAGCTGGCCCGTCGGGATTCCCAGAAGTCTTCCCATAGGTTGCTTAGGTCCAGACAGCGCAGAGCCGAGATGGCATTGGCGCCGCGCAAGGTCCAGTG
>Ga0194132_10006590_pt1 | contig 17903 bp, 14 predicted proteins | sample TA2KigOf80mmetaG_FD_148612 | JGI IMG/M metagenome (GOLD analysis project Ga0194132, IMG submission 148612) | Freshwater microbial communities from Lake Tanganyika, Tanzania - TA2015054 Kigoma Offshore 80m | ecosystem: Environmental > Aquatic > Freshwater > Lake | place: Tanzania: Lake...
CCGCATGAATCGCTCGGCTACAAACCGCCTGCACCGGAAGTGTTCGTGCCTGCATTCGCCGCATGGCCGGCTGCGCTACGCCGATCGGCTTCGCCGGCCACGCTCCAACTAGCGCAACGGCCAACTCTGAACTAACATTCCATCTGGACCACTCGATGGGGGCCGATCAGCCATGCCGTCGCTCCACCATTTGCCGTGGAGCACGACGCCGCGCGGCACCAGGCGCCGATCGGCCTTCATCTCGCCGCCGAGCCGTAAGCAATGGCCATTGACACCATATGGCACAACAAACCATAATGCGCCGGCTTGAAGGCTGAGCTGCTTTTTCATCAGCGCATCGACTATGACGACGGCGCGATCGTCGAGATGGTCCTCTGGCGGGTTCCGTCGGCGGTCCCGCCATCAACTCATGGATTCAAGTACTCGTTGTTCTACGGCCGTCCGGGCAGTCGAGACGTCGGGTACGACAATGAGCGAGGCAAAGGCGATCACCGCCATTTTCAAGGCGCGGAGACGTCCTACCGGTTCAATACGGTCGAGCAGCTGATGGCTGATTTCTGGTCCGACGTGCGGGCCATGCGAGGAAAAGGATGAGAGACGTGAAGATCACGGTCGGCGGCGCGATCGAAGACGATGCGTCCCGCAGGTTCGTCAAGGCATGGCATCGAGCCAATCGCGGCGAGACCTTCAGCGAGCGCCATCTGGCATTCGAGAGCTGGGATGCCCTTGCCCGCGTGCTAACCGGCAAAAGGATGGAGCTGCTGCGCTATGTTCGCCGGCACGACGTTCGCAGCGTCCGCGCCCTGGCGAAGGCGCTGAAGCGAGACTACAGCAATGTGCATGCGGACGTTCAAGCATTGACGGCCGCCGGACTTCTCGACGCCACCGACGGTGGCGTGCGCGCCGACTACGATGCGATCGAAACCAAGATCGCGATTTGATAGGGAACCAGGGACGTTGAATGCCCTTGAACCGCAGCGCCATCCTTCACGATTGAGTCCCAGATGAGCGGATCGAAATTTCAGCTTGAGCCCGTCCCAGGTGCAACAGTTTCGAATGACGAGCTGCTGCGCGATATCCAGCGTGTGGCCCAGCTCGCAGGCGCAAACGTCATTTCTGCGCGGCAGTATCAGCGAGATGGGAAGTACTCTCATACCACCGCATCAAAGAGATTCGGAACGTGGAACAAGGCCGTCATCGCCGCCGGTTTGGACGTCACACACGAAAATGATATTTGCGACGAACGTCTGTTTGAAAATCTGATGCGCCTATGGGAGCACTACGGTCGTCAACCGCGCCGCAGGGAGCTTGCACATCTGCCGTCAATTATTTCTCAAGGCCCGTACAAGCGTCGGTTTCGTTCCTGGATGGACGCGCTCGCGCAATTCATCGCCTATGCGAATGCTCAAGACGCCCGCCCGCCAACTCCAACCGAAGACGTTAGCGGCCGCAAGACGGGTCGCGATCCCTCTCTCAGAATGCGGTTCCGCGTGATGAAGCGCGACAATTTCGCATGTCGCGCATGCGGAGCCAGCCCAGCATTGCAGCCGGGTCTATCGCTGCACGTTGACCACATCGAGGCATGGAGCCGCGGTGGCAGGACGATCGATGAAAACCTCCAGACCTTGTGCCGCCCATGCAACCTCGGGAAAAGCAACGCGCTTTAGGTCTGAGCCTGATACGCGACATAATCCGACTATGGCAATCCGTCACTTCCCGCCCTTGAGCGTCGGCGCCATGCCGTCGCTCCACCATTTGCCGTGGAGCACGACGCCGCGCGGCACCAGACGCTGATCGGCCCTCATCTCGCCTCCGATCGCATCGACATAGACGACCGGACCTTTCTTGATCTCGAGCAGGGCCGCGTCTCCGGCCGCTCCGACTTTGAGCGAGCCGATGTCGGTGCGCTTCATCGCTGCCGCCGGCGTCGCCGTCGCGGCGCGGATGACATCGACCATCGGCAGGCCAAGGCAGAGGAACTTCGACATGGTGACGAGCACGTCATAGGCCGGGCCGTCGGCGGAGTAGAGATGCACGTCGGAGGAGATCACGTCGGGCGTGAAGCCCATCTCCAGCATGGCGCGGCAGATATCGAAGCCGAAGGAGCCGGCGCCATGGCCGACATCCATGATCACGCCGCGCTCGCGCCCGGCGATCATGCAGTCGCGGAGCTTACCCTTCGAGTCGAGCGGCTTGTTCATCTTCGGCGTGTAGCAATGGGTGACGATGTCGCCTTGGCGCAGAGGATCGACGATTTCCTCGATCCGGGGCGGCATGTCGGCGCCGATATGGACCATGATCGGCGCGCCGCCGGCCTGCTCCGAGGCGTTGACCGCGAGATGCAGCGGCATGGCGCCGAGCGCGCCGGTGGTCGAGCGGCCGACGCGGATCTTGATGCCGACCGCCTTGTCCGGCCAGGCCTTCAGCGCCTTCACCACATGCGGCACGTTCAGCAGGCGGATGTCCTCGGCCTCGCCGAAATTGATCGCGCGCAGGTCGCCGAAGATCCCGGGATAGGACAGATTGACGAAGGCGAGCAGCCGCACATCGGTGCGCGACTGCTGCAGGTCGACCAGGCCGCGGAAATTGCCGGCACCGGCGCTGCCCGCATCGACCGCCGTGGTCATGCCCGAGGCGCGGCCGATCTTGTCGGGATCGACGCCATAGATCGTGCCGCCCCAGTACACATGCGTATGAAGGTCGATCAGGCCCGGCACGACATAAGAGCCCTCGGCCGAGCGCGTCTCCTTCGCCTCGCCGTCGGAAATCTTCTCCGAAACGGCGGCGATCTTGCCGTCCTTGAAGGCGACATCGGCGATGCCGTCGCGGCCCGCGACCGGATCGATCACATGGCCGCCCTTGAGCAGCAGGTCGTAGGTCATGGACGGCCTCGGTGAGGTTTCGCGAGAGGCACGGATCATGCCGGGCCAGCGCGCCGGCTTGCTATAAGCGAGACGCCCTTCCCATCCGGTGATCCCATGCCCGATATCGCCATTGCCCGCTTTGCCCATGAGGGCAACAGCTTCTCGCCGATCCCGACTCCGATCGACTGCTTCAAGCACGACGAATGGCAGATCGGCGACGGCGTGCCGAAATTCTATCGCGGCACCAAGACCGAGATCGGCGGCGCGCTCGCCTGGCTGGACAGGCATCCCGAGTGGAAGCCCACCTTCCTCCGCTGCGCCGGCGCCCCTTCCTCCGGCGTGCTGGCGCCCGGCGTCTTCGATACCATCCTCGCCGACATCACCTCAGGATTGTCGAAGCGGAAATGGGATGCGGTGTTCCTGTCGCTGCACGGCTCGCTGAACGCCGCCGAATACGCCCATGCCGATTACGAGCTGCTGAAGCGCGTGCGCTCCATCATCGGCAACACGCCGCTGGCCGTCAGCTTCGACCTGCACGCCAATGTCAGCCAGCCCGAGGCCGACATCCCCGACATCCTGGTGGGATACAAGTGTCACCCACATGTCGACATGGAGGAGACCGCGACCAAGGCCCTCGACATCATGCTGCGGAAGATCAAGGGCGAGGTGAATCCGGTCGCCGTGATCGTCCGCGCGGATGCGATCATTCCCAGCCTCTTCGCCCGCACCACCGACGGCCCGATGGCGGAGATCAAGCAGATCGCCGCCGACATCGAGAAGAAGTACGGGCTTCTCGATCTGACGCCCTACCAGGGCTACGCCTATGCCGACAGCGAAGCAGCCGGGGCCTCCGCCTGGGCGACGGCGGACGGCAACCGCGACCTCGCGCTCAAAGGAGCAACCGAGCTGGTGGTCGAGATGAACAAGCGCCGCCCGCTCCTTTTCAAGACGCTGCCATCAGCCGCCGAAGGCATCGCCCGCGGCCTCGCGGCGAAGTCGGCGCCGATCGCGATCATCGACTCCGCCGACCATCCCGGTGCCGGCGGCATCGGCGACACGCCCGGCCTGCTCGCCGCGCTGGTCGCTTCGAAACCGACCAAGCCGACCGCCTTCTGCTTCTTCCACGATCCCGAGCTCGTCGCCCGCGCGCAGAAGGCCGGCGTCGGGGCCAAGCTCAAAGTCAAGATGGGCGGGAGGCTGACACCCCTCTTCGGCCCGCCGGTCGAGGCCGAGGTCACCGTCGGCCATCTCTCGGACGGCAAATACGTCAACCAAGGCCCGGTCCATGGCGGCATCGGCGTCGACCTGCAGGGCGTCGCCCGCCTCGACTTCGTTGGGCTGCCGATCTCGGTGATGATCACCGGAATCTGCCACGACGCGACCGACGCCAATTTCTACCGCGCCGCCGGCATCGACCAGACGAAGCTCCAGGTCCTCGCGGTCAAAGCGAAGAACCAGTTCCGCGCCTCCTTCGGCGCGGTGTTCAAGGAGATGATCGACATCGACGTGGCCGGCCCTGCCGCCTTCGACTTCTCGAGCTTCCCGTTCAAGAAGGCGCCGAAGACTCTTTATCCGCTCAATCGATAGCGAGGCCTTTGCTCCACCCCCACCCTACCCTCCCCCATCAAGGGGGAGGGGAAAATGGGCGGCGCCCTCGTATCCCCTCCCCCCTTTGTGGGGGAGGGTTAGGGCGGGGGGTGTCTCAGCTAAGCCACCTCGCCAACCCGCGCTGGGTCTGATCGCCGCACGTCGAGCAGCAGGTAGCCGCGATCGACATGCAGCGAGCGCAGCACGATCTTGGGCTTGCCCGAGGCGAGCGCCTGGCCGAGCTGATAGGCCGAGATGCGCGCGACGCGCGGATCGACATGCAGCATCAGGCGCTCGAACGGATTGCCCGGCGGATCCCATTCGCGCTCGAGCCGGAGGCCGCGGATGTTCTGCAGCATCTGCTCGGCCTTATCGAGGCGCACGGCTTCCGCCTTGGCGACCGCCTGGTGATCGGTGTCGCGCCACTGATCGAGCGCGGCTATGGCACCGGCGACGCTCTCCTTGCCGGCTTTCATCGGCCGGCCGATGCCGCGCTCGCCATGGACGTAGCAGGCGCGGATGAAGTCGCGCTTGCCGGCGATGACGCCCGCCGTGGTGCCCGCGGGCGCCTTCTGCGCCGAGAAGATGACGGCCGTGGCGCCAGCCTTGATCATGCCGGGCCAGTCGTATTCGGCGGCCGCATCGACGACGACCGGCACGCCGCGCTTGTTCGAGACCTCGCAGAAGGCTTTCAGGTCGAGCAGCCCGCTCTGCACGGTGTGGTGCGACTGCACGAAGACGGCGGCCGCGGTCTTGTCATCGATGGCGCCGTTCAGCTGATAGGCGGCGCAGCCGGTGGCGGTGCCGACCTCGACCGGCGTGCCGCCGACGATGCGGATCATCTGGCTGATGGTCGAGCCGTAGCTGACCTCATGCCCCTTCTGCAGCACGACCTTGTGCTTGAGACCGTCGACATCGGGCAGCTGCTCGGCGCGATAGAGATCGTCGCCGGCGATGGCGGCGGCGACCGAGACCGCGATGCCAGCGGCCGAGCAGCCGGTGACATAGCCGGCTTCGGAGCCCGCGGTCTTGGCGATGGAGTCGCTGGCGACGCGCTGCAGCTCCGACATCTCGATCCAGTGCGGCAGCATGGAGGCGACCGCCTTGACCATGCGCTCGGAAGCGCGACTGGCGCCATGCACCGTCTCGGTACCGGAGGCATTGATGACGTGGCGGATGCCGAAGCGCTCGAAGACTTCCGACATGGTCGGTCTCCTCAGATGGATGGCGTGTTGGCGCCGGGGCGCTGGCGGTCGAAGAGCAGCAGGTCGCGGCCGAGCTCGGAGAGCTTCTGGCAGCCCATATAGCCCTGCACGCGGTCGACCTCGTCCTTCATCGTTGACAGCATGTGCGCCACGCCGTCCTTGCCGGCGCCGGCGACGGCATAGGCGGCGGGCCGGCCGAGCATCACCGCCTTGGCGCCGATGGCGAGGGCCTTGACGATGTCGCTGCCGCGGCGGAAGCCGCTATCGAGCAGCACCGGGATCTTGCCGTCGACGCCATCGACGATCTCCGGCAGCACCTCGAAGGGCGCGGCCGAGCCTTCGAGGTTCCGGCCACCATGGTTGGAGAGGATGACGCCGTCGCAGCCGATCTCGATGGCGCGATAGGCGTCCTCGACATTCAGGATGCCCTTCACCATCAGCTTGCCCTTCCACTGGTCGCGAAGCCGCCTCAGGTCTTCGAGATCGAACCCGTTGTACCGCTGGGTGAGGAAGTAGTTGGCCAGCGCCTCGTAGGTCGTCGACCCGGAAACCTCGCTCTCGAGATTGGCGAGCTTCGGCATCGGCCGCGACAGCACCACGTCCCAGAGCCATTTCGGACGCGCCATCACCGCGGCGATGTTGGCCGGCGTCTTCTTGAGGTTGAGGCCGATGCCGTTGCGGCGGTCGCGTTCGCGCTTGGGGAACATATGCGTGTCGGTGGTGACCATCAGCGCCTCGTAGCCGGCGCGCGCAGCACGGTCGACCAGCGAGCGGTTCACCTTCTCGTCCTTGAAGACGTAGAGCTGGAACCAGAGCCTTCCACCCGGAGCGCCTTCGGCCACCTTCTCCATCGACACCGCCGAGGCGGTTGAGAGCACGAAGGGAATGCCGGCGGCGACGGCGGCCTGCGCGATCACCACCTCGGCGTTCGGCCAGAACAGGCTGAGATTGCCCATCGGCGCGATGCAGAAGGGCGAGGCCATCGGCTTGCCGAACAGCTCGACCGTCTGGTCGCGCTTGTTGACGTCGACGAGGGTGCGCGGCTTGAAGCGCACGCGGTCGAAGGCCTGTCGGTTGTTGACGAGCGAGATCTCGTCCTCGGCCCCGCCTTCGATCCAGTCGAAGATCGGCCGAGGCAGATAGCCCCGCGCCAAGCGCTTGAAGTCGTCGATGTTATGGACCTGACTGAAATCGGCCATGGGCAATCCGCGAGTTGAGGGAAGCTTTAGTCCCGGCCATGCTAGCGGCGGCTACCGAACCCGCCAATTGCCACCACATCCGGGTGAAACATGCCCCTCGATCCTGTTCTGATCGACACGCTGCGCGGGATCTCGACCGCGACCCTGACCATGCAGCTGCTCAACCGCGGTATCCGGCGCAGCGCAATGGAGGGGGTGCGCCCGCTGGTGCCGATGAAGCAGCGCCTGGTCGGCGAGGCCTTCACGCTTGCCTACATCCCCCTCCGCGAGGACCTTTCCGGTTACGCGGTACTGGGCCGCCCCGATTATGCGCCGCGGGTCGCGATCGAGCAGGCGCCGCCCGGCTCGGTCCTGGTCATTGACGCGCGCGGCGAGGCCTCGACCGGGATCGTCGGCGACATCCTGGTCGCGCGGCTCCGCGCCCGCGGTGTCGTCGGCGTCGTCACCGATGGCGGCTTGCGCGACGTCGAGGCGACGGTGCCGCTGGGCCTTCCGATCTTCGCCGCCGGCCCAGCCGCACCGCCGAGCATCTCCGGCCTCTCCGGCGCCGGCATGCAGGGACCGATCGGCTGCGGGCGAGTCGCCGTCATTCCCGGCGACATCATCGTCGGCGACCAGGATGGCGTCGTCGTCGTGCCGAAGGCGCTGGCCCAGGAGGTCGCGACATCAGGCGCCGAGCAGGAGCGGCTCGAGCGTTTCATCCAGATCAAGGTGCTGGCCGGCGCCGCGACGCCCGGCGTCTACCCTGCCGACGACCTGACCAAATCCGAGTACAAGGAATGGCTCGCCGCCGGCGAGCCCAAGGAGTGGTGACGCTGACATGACGACTGCTGCCTATATCGATCCGCATACCCGCAAGACCTATTCGATCAACGAGCCGCGGTGGCGCTCGGATGACGGCAATCCGTTGATGACGACCGATCTGCCCGGCATCGGCCGCGGCGAGATCGACACCTCGGTGCGTTCGCTCTGGCGCTATGCGAAGGCCCTTCCCCTCGCCGTCAAAGACCCGATCACCATGGGCGAAGGCTGCACGCCGCTGGTCGAGCGGCGCTGGAGCGGCGCCCGCGCGCTGATGAAGCTCGAATGGTTCTCAGCCACCGGCAGCTTCAAGGATCGTGGCGCCTCCGTGATGCTCTCCGTGCTGCGCCAGCAGGGCGTGAAGCACGTTCTCGAAGACTCATCGGGCAATGGCGGCGCCGCGGTCGCGGCCTATGCCGTCGCCGGCGGTCTCAAGGTGAAGATCCTGGTGCCAGCCTATACCCAGCCGGCGAAGATCGTGCAGATGCGCGCTGTCGGCGCCGAGGTCGAGCTGGTGCCCGGCACGCGGCAGGACTGCGCCGACGAGGCCGAGCGGCAAGCAGCGAAGATCTTCTATGCCAGCCACAACTGGCAGGCGCTGTTCCTGCAGGGGACCAAGACGCTCGCCTATGAGCTCTGGGAGGACCTCGGCTTCGAGGCGCCGGACAACATCATCGCGCCGATGGGAGCCGGGTCGAACATCCTCGGATGCTGGATCGGCTTCAACGAGCTCAAGCGCAAGGGCGAGATCGGGAAGCTGCCGCGCATCTTCGGCAGCCAGCCGGCGAACTGCGCGCCGATCGCCGCCAGCTTCAAGGCGGGTGTCGATACACCCGTGGAGACCAAGATCGAGCCGACCGTCGCCGAAGGCACCGCCATCGCCAAGCCGATCCGCATGAAGGAAGTGCTCGGCGCCATCCGCGGCTCCGGCGGCGCTGCCATCGCCGTGCCCGAGGACGAGATCATCGCCGCGCTGAAAGGCCTCGCCGCGATCGGCCTCTATGCCGAGCCGACCAGCGCGCAGACCGCGGCGGCGCTTTCGCGGCTGGTGAAGGACGGGCAGATCAAGCCGGAGGAGAAGACGGTGCTCGTGCTCACCGGCTCCGGTCTCAAGGCGACGCAGAAGATCGGCGAGATCCTGGGCTAGGCAGCGCGTCGCTCGGCGCACCAGCGCCGCCAGACGGTGCGGTAGGCCCGTTCCAGATGGGCAACACCGTGCGACACATTGCAGAGCCGCGATGCCGCGACCTCCGTGCGCAACCCTCGACGCAACGCCGCCAGCCGGCCCAGGTCCGAAGCCAGCGCGGCGGCGATACCGACATAGGCCTCCTCGTCCGACGCGATCCACTCCGGATGGCCGACGCGCTCGAGCATAGCGGCCGACCAGCGCGACATCATCGTGCGCCCGCAAAGCGTGACCACGGGCACCCCCATCCACAAGGCCTCGAAAGTCGTGGTCGAGCCGTTGAACGGGACCGTGTCGAGCGCGATGTCGGCCTCGCCGTACCGGGCGAGATGTGCAAAAGCGCTCTCGTCGTCCTTTTCGGCATAGGCCATCACGATCCGATCGGTGCCGACGCCGGCCACCCGGAAGAGCGCGGCCAGGCGCTCCCTCGCCCGCCGGGACGAGAGGATGTTGGCGTATTTGATCATGAGCCTGGAGCCAGGAACGGCCTTGAGCACGCGCGCCCATAGCGCCACCGTCGCCGGTGTCGTCTTCAGCAGATTATTGAAAGAGACGAAGGTCACGTATCCTCTCGACGCCGCCGGCAGCGGTTCGATTTCGGGTGCACTCTCGAGCGCGCTCTGCAGCGAGAACACCGGCAGCCGGATCACGCGCTCGGTGAATCTTTCCACTCCCCGCTTCGGCGCCACGGTCGCATCCGCAATCAGGTAGTGCGTGCCTTCGACACCGCTCGTCGTCCCGCCATGCGCGCTGATAACGATCGGCGCCGGCCGATACGAGGCCAGGAGCTGACGGTTCTCGTCGAAGTGCCCGGCGACCACGACCAGGATGTCGATGCCGGCCCGCCGGATCAACTCCGCCACCTCGTCATCGGCCAGTCCGCGGATGACATGCCAGTCGTCGCAGAGCGCCCGAAACCGCTCGGTCATCTCATCCGCCCGCGGCACGTCGGAGAAGACGACCAGCCGGAAGCGCGCCGGATCGCGCCGGCTGAACCAAGGAAGAGTCACGCGCGCGATCGAGTGGTTGCGAAAATCCGAGGACACATAGCCGACCGTGAGCCTGCGCTCCGGATCGGGTTCGTTCGGGAAGCGGATATCGCCGCGCGGCGTCGCGGTGAAATTCCGGGCTAACCGCTGGTTCTCCCGGAAAAGCGCCTCGGGTGAGGTTTCCGCGTCGTACAGGAGAGATACGAGCAGATTGCGATGTGCGCCGAGTCGGCGCGGATCCACCGCCAGGGCGCGGCGGCAGGACCGGATGGCCGACAGGGCGTCGCCGAGATGCATCTCGATATCGCCGAGGTTATTGTGCGCATCGGCACTCGCCGGCGCGAGGGCGGTCGCGATGCGCGCGTGGATGGTCGCCTCGTCAGGCTCGCCATTGCTCTTCAAGGCTGCGGCGGTATTCGAGCGGAACTCGGCGCTGTCGGGTCTGGCGGCAAGCGCCTTTCTCAGCGCGACGATCGCCTGGGCATGTCGACCATGCCGAAAATGCCAGAAGGCCAATCCGTTCGCGGCCTCTGCCAGGCCGGGGCTCATCGCCAGCGCACGCTCGAACAGATCGCCGGACGCGCGAGGCGGTGTGCCCGCGAAAAGCAGGCGCCCCAGCTCATAGAGAAGACCGGCATCGGCGGGCACGACGGCCAGCGAACGACGAAAAGCGATGATGGCCTCGTGATGACGGCCCTGGGAAAGCAGCCTGTAGCCGAGGTCTCTCAGCTCGCCCGTCACCTGTCGGTCAGCCCCGCTTCGCCTCCGCGACGAAGCGCGAACCTTTCCGCGCATGGCCGCCGCCGATGCCGATGGCAGTGCCGTCGGCGCGCCAGCAGGCGGAGCCGGTCATGCCCCCATCGGCGCCGAAGCGGATCGCGCACATGCCGCCGCCGACGCTGGCGACCGACATCGCCGGATGGCCCATGCCCGAGACCTTCTCGCGCACACCTTCCGAGATCTTCGATTCCAGCTCGACGGCCTGACCCTGGGTCCAGACGCGTGGCGCCTCGACCGCCTCCTGCAGCTCCATCCCGTGGTCGACGATGTTGAGCACCGCCTGCATGGCCGAGCCGAAGATGCGCACACCGCCCGGAAGCCCGAACGCGAACTGCGCCTTGCCGTCCTTCAAGCCCATGATCGGCGACATCGAAGTGGCGATGCGCTTTCCGGGCGCGATCGACAGCGCCTGCCCCGGATGCGGATCGAAGGTGTACATGTAGTTGTTCGGGATGATGCCGGTTCCGGGGATCATCACGCGCGCCCCGAACAGGCTGTTGATGGTCTGGGTCGCAGCGACGACGTTGCCCTGGCCGTCCGCGACGGTCAGATGCGTGGTGTTGGCGGACTCGGTCGCGTGCGCCTTGGCCTTGTGCGTGCCGGCGCGAGCCACATCGATCTCGGCGCGGCGCATGTCACCGTATTTCTTCGAGAGCAGCGTATCGACAGGCACCTTGACGAAGGCCGGATCGCCGGTCGAGGCGAAGCGATCGGCGAAGGCGATCTTCAGCGACTCGAGGATCAGGTGGATGGTCTTCGGCGAGCCGAAGCCCAGGCCAGCGATGTCGTAGCCTTCCAGCAGGTTCAACATCTGAATGACATGGATGCCGCCGGATGAGGGCGGCGGCGGGCCCACGATCTCGACGCCGCGATAGAGGCCGCGCACCGGCTGGCGCTCGATCGTCTTGTAGTCGCGGAGGTCGCCGAAGCCGAGGAAGGCGCCGGCCTTCTGCAGATGGTCGGACACGCTGCGGCCGAGCGCGCCGTCATAGAGGAGCCCCGGCCCCTCCTTCGATATGGCGCGCAGGGTCTCGGCAAGCTCGCTCTGCACCACGCGGTCGCCTTCGTTTACCGGCTTGCCGCCGGGCATGAAGATCTTCGTAATCGGCGCGTCCTTGACCATGTCGACCGCGCCCTGATCGACGCAGTCGTTCAGGAACGGCGTGGCGCGGAAGCCGCGCGAGGCGTGACGGATCGCCGGTTCCATGACGTCGGCCAGGCTGAAGGTGCCCCAGCGCTGGAGCGCTTCGCACCAGGCCTTGAGGTTGCCAGGGGTGGCGATCGACTTGGCGCCGACCGCGTTCTCCTTGCCAACCGTCTCAAGATAGTCGGGCCAGGTATCGGAAGCCGGCTTGTAGCAGTCGGGGCCGGAGGCCGCGGGCGCCGTCGACATGCCGTCGAGCACCAGGTGCTTCCCGTCCGCCAGGCGGCTATGCATCAGGCCACCGCCGAACAAGCCAACCATCATCGGTTCAACGACGTTCAAGGTAAACAGAGCGGCGATGGTCGCGTCGATCGCATTGCCGCCCGCCGCCAGCATCTCGGCGCCTGCCGCGGAGGCAAGCGGATGGTTGCTGACCACCATGCCACGGTAGCCTGACGCGGGCCGCTTCTCGCAATCGAAGACGGTGCCGGCGCGGCTCCGCCAGCTGCTGGATGACGAGTAGTCGCCCATGGTGTTCCCCTCGCTGAAGTTCTTAACCATGACAGAGGTTTGCGGCTGCGAACAGAGGTAGCCAACCCCCGACGAAGGCACTAACTTGCCCGGCCTCGGAGCTATTCCAGAAGCGAGGGGTGGGGCCCGTGGAACAGCGCACGCTCGGCAAGTCAGGATTGCTGGTCTCGGTCGTCGGCCTTGGGTGCAACAATTTCGGCGGCCGCACCGATTTCGAGGGATCGAAGAAGGTCATCCACAAGGCGTTCGACCTCGGCATCACCCTCCTCGACACCGCCGACATCTACGCGAACAAGGGCGGCTCTGAAGAGGTCATCGGCAAGGTCCTCGGCGACCGGCGCAAGGACATCGTGCTGGCGACCAAGTTCTGCGGCGCTATGGACGATGCCGGCAAGCTCAAGGGCGCCTCGCGCCGATACATCATGACCGCGGTCGAGGCGAGTCTCCGGCGGCTGCAGACCGACTGGATCGATCTCTACCAGATCCACATGCCCGACCCGCTGACGCCGATGGAGGAGACGCTCCGCGCGCTCGACGACCTCGTGACCTCGGGCAAGGTCCGCTACATCGGCTGCTCGAACCACAAGGCCTGGCAGGTGACCGAGGCGGAATGGATCTCGCGCCGCGACGGCATCGATCGCTTCATCTCGTGCCAGGACGAGTACAGCCTGATCGTGCGCGACGCCGAGAAGGAGCTGATCCCTGCGATGCAGGCCTACGGCATCGGCCTCCTCCCCTATTTCCCGCTCGCCGGCGGCATGCTCACCGGCAAGTACAAGCGCAACGCCCCGATGCCGGAGAAGTCGCGGCTCAGCTACATGCAGCCGCTCGCCGACCGCTACATGACCGACGCCAACTGGCAGGTCGTCGAGAAGCTCGAGGCCTTCGCCAGCCCGCGCGGCAAGACGATGCTGGAGCTCGCCTTCAGCTGGCTCGCCTGCCGGCCCACGGTCGCCAGCGTCATCGCCGGCGCGACCAAGCCCGAGCAGCTCGAGCAGAACGCCAAGGCCGCGAGCTGGGTTCTGACCCCGGCCGAGATGGCCGAGATCGACAAGCTCTCGGGCCGCTGAGGGCGGAAGCCTAGCCGTGTTCTCCGCCGCCGCGCTGCCAGGCCGTGGCCGCCTGATCGTCCTGATCGGCGGCATCCTGCTGCTCGGCTTCCTCACCACCAACCTGATCAGCTTCCGCGTCTCGACCGCCGCGCTGAAGGCGACGATCCTTCAGAACGAGCTGCCGCTCACCTCGAGCAACATCTACTCGGAGATCCAGACCGACCTGCTCAGGCCGATTTTCGTCTCCTCGCTGATGTCGAACGACACCTTCGTCAAGGACTGGCTGATCGGCGGCGAGCAGAACCCGGCGCAGATCACCCGCTATCTCGACGAGATCCGCGCCAAGTACGACGTCTTCACTGCGTTCCTGATCTCGGACGCGACCAAGCAGTATCATCACTTCAGCGGCCCGACCAAGGTCGTGCGCGTCGGCGAGCCGAACGACGACTGGTTCTTCCGCGTCCGCGAGATGACGCAGCCCTACGAGGTCAACATCGACTTCAACGCGGCGCAAGGGATGGAGATCACGATCTTCATCAACTACCGAGTCCTCGACTACCAGGGCCGGTTCATCGGCGCGACCGGCGTGGGCCTGAAGCTCGACACGGTGGCGCGCATCCTCTCGCATTACAAATCGAACTATCAGCGCGGCATCTATTTCGTCGCCGGCGACGGCCAGGTCACCGTCCGCTCGGAAGGCGCGGTGATCCAGGAAGACAACATCAAGACCGCGCCCGGCATCTCGGCCATCGCCAACGACATACTCTCCAAGACCGACGGCTATTTCGAGTATGTCCGCGACAGCGAGATCATGCTGCTGACAAGCCGGCTCATCCCCGACCTCGGTTGGCGGGTGATCGTCGAGCAACGGGAGTCGGAAGCGCTGTCGGCGTTGTGGCGGAGCTTCGTCACAAATCTCGCGATCGGCATCGGCATCATTCTGCTGACGATCGGCACGATCGCCTACGCGATCAACCTCTACCAGAAGCGCCTCGAGGACATGGCGGTCACCGACAAGCTGACCGGCGTCGGCAACCGCCAGCTCTTCGACATCGCGCTCGACCAGGCGCTCAAGCTCCGACGCCGCGTGCCGCTGCCGCTGTCGGTGCTGCTGATCGACATCGACCGCTTCAAGTCGATCAACGACACGCGCGGCCACCTCAGGGGCGACGAGGTGATCAGGGCGGTCGCGATGACCCTCAACGAGCGCGTACGCGAAGCCGACCTGTTCGCGCGCTGGGGCGGCGAGGAATTCATTTTGCTGGCGAACAACTGCCGGCTCGAGGATGCGACGGAGCTGGCCGAGACCCTGCGCGAAGCCGTCGCCTCGGCGCCGGTCCTCAAGCCGGATGACGGGCTGCGCGTCACGGTGAGCTGCGGCGTCGCCGAATGCGCCGATGACGACGATGCCGAGACCTTGATCGGACGCGCTGACCGCGCGCTCTACCGGGCCAAGGACGAAGGCCGCAACCGGGTCCAGGCCGAATACGCTTGAGGCCTCCTACGAGCCGTGGCCGCTCACCTGCTGGCCGGCATTCCGCTCGAGCCTGAGGAAAATCAGCCCCGAGATCAGCGTCACCACGCCGATGGCGACGAAAGCCGGCCAGAAGTCGGCGGGACCAAGCTGATCGCCACCCCTCGCCGCCAGCGTCATGTGCAGCGCCGAGGCACCGAGCGCGACGCCGAGGCTCTGCGCCACCTGCTGGAACGTGCCGTTGAGGCTGGTCGCCTGGCTCAGATCCTCCGGCCGCATGTCGGCGAAGGCGAGCGCGTTGAGCGCGGTGAACTGCAGCGAACGGAAAAAGCCACTCGCCAGCAGGATCGCGAGGATCAGGATCTCGTAGCTGTCCGGACGGAAGATGCCATAGGCTGCGATCAACGCGCCGGCGATCACGCCATTGCCGATGAGGACGACGCGGAAGCCGAAGGCCCGGATGATCGCGCGCGCGGTAAACTTCATCGCGAAGGCGCCGACCGCGCCGATGAAGGTCAGCATGCCGGCGGCGAAGGCCGACTTGCCGAAGCCGACCTGCAGCATCAGCGGCAGCAGCAGAGGGATCGCTCCGGCGCCGACGCGGTAGATCGAGCCGCCGAAGAGCGAAAGGCCGAGGGTCGGCGTCCGCAACAGCTTGAGTTGGAGAATGGGCTTCTCTCGCCGCCCGGCATGAACGAGGTAGATCGCGCCGATGACGGCGCCGACGCCGAGAAGCGCCAGCCCCGGCGCTGGGCTCCCATCGGCGCTGCTGGCGAGCTCGACGCCCATCACCACGCCCGACAGCGATACCGCGCAGAGAAGAAAGCCGACGATGTCGAGCGGCGGGGGCGGCGGCACCGGGTCCTGCGGGATCTTGAGCGTGACCAGGACGAAGCCGAGCAGGCCGATCGGCACGTTCAGAAAGAAGATCCAGCGCCAATCGGCATATGTCGCGATGAAGCCGCCGAGCGGCGGGCCGACGATGGGGCCGATCATCGCCGGCATGGTGACGTAGGTGAGCGCCTGCACGATCTCCGCCTTGGTGCAGTTGCGCAGCAGCACGAGGCGGCCGACCGGCATCATCATCGCGCCGGCGATGCCCTGGACGAAGCGAGCGATGCCGAGGCTCGTCAGGTCGAAGGAGAATCCGCAAGCGACGGAGGAGACGACGAAGACGACGATGGCGGCGCGGAAGACGTCTCGGGCACCAACGTGATCGGCGATCCAGCCGCTGATCGGGATGAAGGCGGCAACGCCCAGCAGGTAGGCCGTGATCGACAGGCTGAGATGGACCGGATTGACGCCGAAATCCTCGGCGATCTGCGGCAGCGCCATGGTGATGATCGTGCCGTCCAGGTTCTCCATGAAGAGAGCGCAGGCGACGATGAAGGCGATGGTCTGAGCGCGGGGCATCCGGCGCCGACGCTCCCTAAAGGATCAGCTGGCGATCTCGTCGAGAGGGTAGAGCGGCCGCTTCACCTTCCTGTAGGGGAACTTGGTGAGATCGCTCATGCCGGGGCCGGGCGTCTCGACCGTGTAGCTCGCCTTGGTGATGGGGTTGTAGGCGGCGCGGTGCGCGACCGCGGCCTTGACGCCGATCACCTTGAGCTTTGTCGGCTCGATACCCTGGCTACGAAGCTGGCCCAGATCCCAAGGCGGGATCTTCTTGCTGGTCAGCAGGATCTGAACGCCCTCGTGCTCGACCACGGCGCTGGGCCCCATCTCGATGGTCTGCCCGAAGGCGGCGAGATGGCTCTTCGGATCCTCGAGCGTGAACCGTCCGTCGCTCTTGGAAATGAGCGTGACCGAGAGCTCGACCGGGCCTTCGTCGAAGGGGTTGCGCTTGCCGCCGATCGCGAGCTTCGCCTTGCCGCCGACAGTGACGCCGGCCAGCGCCGCCACCGACTCCGGATCGGCGATGATCACCGCGGACTCGCGCACCTTGTGGCGGAGCAGCGCGCGCAGGATGCCGGTGCCGTCGCCGGTGGTGCCGCCGCCGATATTGTCGGAGGGCTCGACCAGCAGCACCGGCCCCTCCTTCACCGGCAGGATCGACTTCAACACCTCATCGACCGAGCGGTCGCGCGGCGTGCCGGCCTTGCGCAGGCGGATCGCCTCGGCCTCGAGCCGGTCGAGCGCCGCCTCCACCGCCTTGGGATCGCCGTCGGAGACGATGCTGAAGGAGACGCCGACCTCCGGCGCATCGGCGAAAGCGAAGCCGGCGATGACATTGGCGACCCAGACGCCCGGCACCTCGGCCTCGATCTTCCGCGCCATCGCCTCGAGATCCTTCATCGGCGTATCGGCGGTGCCGAGTCCGGTCGGCGGCCACATCAGCGGCGGACGGCGCCAGTATTGCTTCGGGATCTTCTTCGTCTTCAGGCAGCGGTCGAGCAGATCGGCGGCACGCATCGTCGCCTCGCGCGCATCGACATGCGGGTTCTCGCGATAGGCGACGAGGCAGTCCGAGCGATCGATGATCCGCCGCGTGAAATTGGCATGCAGGTCGAAGACGCCAAAGATTGGGGTGCCCTTCGGCAGCAGCGGCCGGAGCCGCTCCAGCAGTTCGCCTTCAGGATCGACTTCCTCGTCCGTGACCATGGCGCCGTGCAGCAGGAGGAACACCGCGTCGATCGGCGTTCCCTCGAGCTTCGCCATGGCGCGTTCTACATCGCGCCAGAAAGCCTCGAACACCGCATGCTCGACAGTGCCTGATGGCATCGCCTGGTAGTCGGCGGTCGGCAGCACCGTCCACCCATGCGCCTTGGCGCGAGAGAGGAAGCCGTCGAAATTCGATCCGTCCCCTTCCCTCCGGAACATGTCCTCGCCCTTCAGCACCTCCCAGGAGGAGAGCGGCGTCTTCTCGGGCAGGAAGGTGTGGGTCTCGTGGAACAGGCCAGCGAAGAGCACGCGCGTCATGGGCAACCTCCAAAGGGGAACGCTAGCCGAGTAACCGTCCAATGCGCAGTAAAACCTCACGCGGATTCAAGTAGCCAGTGCATAATTTTATGGAAGGGCGAAGGGGTAACCTCTTGCACTCACGAGAGGTTACTGATGAGCCGATACCGGCGAGTTACTTATGAGGACCGCT
>Ga0194132_10006591_pt1 | contig 17900 bp, 13 predicted proteins | sample TA2KigOf80mmetaG_FD_148612 | JGI IMG/M metagenome (GOLD analysis project Ga0194132, IMG submission 148612) | Freshwater microbial communities from Lake Tanganyika, Tanzania - TA2015054 Kigoma Offshore 80m | ecosystem: Environmental > Aquatic > Freshwater > Lake | place: Tanzania: Lake...
GTCCTCGATTGCCATGGACCAGCCCTGCCGCTCCATCCTTCCGGTAGGTCGCCAGAAGCCTCCATACCTGGCGCTCCGATACCCCCAATGCCGTGGCAGCTTGAGCCTTTGTCAATCGCTTCTCAAGGACAGCGTTCAACACTACCGTTCGTTTAGCCTCTCTCTCGCTCATTGTCAGTTCTTTCATAGACTGACATTTTCACTGCTCCCTTAACCCCTGACACTATCACTGCACCAATGCAGAGCCCTGCCGTTAAACTTGACTGTCTAATAAGGCAATGCTACCATCACCTTGAATACAAATGTTTGCATAGTCAATTAATTGGTCCACTTCGGAGGTGGGTTTTGGCGACTGCCAAGATCATAGATGTAACTCCCCTGGCCGCGCAGAAATTGGCAGCGGTACTGACCGAGCAGGGGCAGTCCGGCTCCTTCCTTCGCGTCATGGTGATGCCGAACGGGGCAGGCTACCAGCACGTGCTCGGCATTGAGGACGAGGCGAAGACTGACGACTTTGTCTTCGAGATGGACGGCATCAAGGTGCTCGTCGCGGCCGAGGACGCTCCTCTCGTCGAAGGCGCCCAGATCGACTACATAGACGGCCTGATGCGCAGCGGCTTCGTCATCAGCAACCCGAACGTCCAGGCCGGTGGCGGCGGCTGCGCCTGCGGCGGCGGCGGTTGCGGCGGCGGGATGGCCGAGGCGGCCGAGGCAACCGAGGCGCGCGCCGGCGGGTGCGCTTGCGGGCGCGAAGGCGGGTGCGGCGGTCATGGCGGCGGTGGCGGCGGCTGCGCATGCGGCGGCCACGGCGGCGGGCACAGCGGCCACGGCCACTAGGAATAAACGCTCAACACCTCGGCGGCCCCGGTCTAACCGGGGCCGCCTGCTTTCCTCCCACGTCCCGACCCGTTTGCTTCCACCCTGTTGCGAATTGCGTTTACAATAGCTGGCAGTCCTTCTTCCTTATTGCCTTGATCACGGGACCGAAACCTTGCTAATCCGCGCCCTTCAAGACCTCTCCCGGGACCCGGTAGCCGCCCTGGTCTCCCTGGGCGTATTCGTCTTCGCCCTGCTCATAGCGTTTTCGGTGCACGAGTGCTGCCACGCGCTGGTAGCCACCTACCTGGGAGACCGGACGCCGCGCAGCCAGGGCAGGCTGACGCTGAACCCGCTGGCGCACCTGGACCCGATGGGAACGGCGATGATGCTCATCGTAGGCTTCGGCTGGGCCAAACCCGTCCAGGTCAACCCCAAGGCGATGAGCATCCGGCCCCGCGCTGGGGTGGCGCTCGTTTCAATTGCCGGACCGCTCTCCAATTTTGCACTGGCGGGCCTGCTGGCCATTCCATACCGCACCGGCGCCATCGAGAGTGTCTTCGGCGGCTTTTCGCTATTCAACTCCCGGTTCGACAGCCTCCCCGGGTTCGTTGTCGGCACCATTATCTTCGTTAACCTCCTCCTGGCGGCGTTCAACCTGTTGCCCATCGCGCCGCTGGACGGCTTCAAGGTGGCGCTTGGGTTGCTCCCGAGGGACCTTGCGTCAGGCTTCGCCCGGCTGGAGCCATTCGGCCCGGCGGTCCTGCTGATGATGATTGCCATTGACTGGGTGGTACCCGGAGCGAATATCATCGGGCGGCTCATACGGCCGCTGGTTAACCTCATGAGCACGGTGATTCTGGGCGGCAGCTTATGGTAGTATGCGGTGCGGCGACGAAAGGCAGGCGTTAGCCGGTGAGTACGAGCAGGCCGGACAAAGCGCGGGCGGAGCGCATCACCATCATCGGGATGAACAGCACCGGCATGTCCTTTGGGCTTGCGCTCAAAGGGGCTGGGCTCACGGCCACGGAGATTGTCGGCGCGGACGGCGACCGGGCAGCGCTGGACCGCGCGGCCAGCCTGGGGGCGGTGGACCGCACCAGCGCAAACCTCGCGGATGCCCTTGAAGGCGCGGCCCTGGTGATAATCGCAGAGGATCTGTCGATGACGCGGGACCTCCTGGCCGCGATCGGCGACGCTCTTGCGACGGGCGCGACGGTGACGGACACATCCAGCCCGAAGGCCGCAACGATAGAATGGGCCGAGACGCACCTGCCGGCCGGCGTCAGCTTCGTTGGGGGTCATCCCCTTGGCGGCAGGCCGGATGAGACATCCGCCACCGCCTTCGAAGGCGCGTCATATGCGATAGTCCCTTCGAAGAGGGCGTCGAAAGGCTCTATTGAGAGCGTCGCGTCGATGGTTGAGCTCCTGGGCGCAAAGCCGGTGTTCATGGACGCGGCCGAGCACGACGCCTTCGCGGCAATGACGGAGATTCTCCCCGCGTTGATAGGCTACGCCTACCTGGCGAACACGGCGGGCTCGCCGCCGTGGAAGGACGTTTCAAGGTTTGCGGGGCTGGAGTGGGCGCAGATCGCCTACTCGGCGGCGGACCCGAAGGACGCTGCAGTCGCGGCTGCCGCCGCGACCGATGCCACAGTCAATGCCATAAACGGCCTCATCGAGAAACTTGTCGAGATCCGCGACCTGGTGCGGAGCAGAGATGAAAGGCTTTCGGGAAGGCTCATTGAGCTTTGGGAAGCCCGGGCGCGCTGGGAGTTAGGTGAAACCTCTGCTCGGCCTGCCGCACACGAGTCCGCGGGGAGCTTTTCAAGTATGATTCTGGGGCGCCGCCTGAGCGAGCGCCTCAAGCAAATAGGCAATGTAAATCGTCGCCGCAAGTGGGGGTACCCGCGCAAGGGCGACAAGGAGTAACGGTCGAATGAAGAAGGTTATCCAACACCGGCCCCGCATTGAGGGCGCTATTGCGACTCCGGGAGACAAGTCCACATCGCACCGCGCGGCGCTCTTGAACTCGATAGCGGAGGGGACCGCGCACGTCTCCAATTTCTGCGTCGGCGATGACCGCGCGTCGATGCTGCGCGTTTTGCGCGGCCTTGGAGTGAGGATAACAAGGCACAACGCCTGCCCGGTCAGCGGAGCGGATGAATGCTTCAAAGTGGAGGGCCGCGGACTGGACGGGCTGGTGGAACCTACCAACGTTCTCAGCGCCGGCAATAGCGGCACGACGACCCGCCTCGTCTCCGGCCTGCTCGCCGGCCAGTCGTTCATGAGCGTACTCACCGGCGACGGGTCACTCCGCCGCCGCCCAATGTCGCGCGTCGTCAAGCCGCTCACGCAGATGGGCGCGAAGATAATGGGCCGGAGCAAAGACACTTTACTCCCGTTGGCCATTCGCGGCGGCGACCTGAAGGGCATCAACTACACCGTCCCCATGGCCAGCGCGCAGGTGAAGTCGTGTGTGCTCATAGCCGGGCTTTATGCCCAGGGGACGACGACCGTAACCGAGCCTACCCTGTCCCGCGACCACACGGAGCGCATGTTGCGTTACATGGGCGCCAACCTGAAGTCCAGCGGCCTCAGCCACTCGATCAGCCGGTCGAAGCTGATTGCGAAGGATATTGCGGTGCCGGGAGACACCAGCTCCGCAGCATTCTGGCTGGTGGCCGGAGCCGTACACCCGAACGCTCGGATCACGCTCAGGAACATAGGCATCAACCCCACCCGCACGGGCGTCATCAAGGTGCTGGAGTCCATGGGCGCGAGAATACGCATGCAGAATGTGCGGGAGAGTGGTCCTGAAACCGTTGCGGACATCGTGGTCGAAACGAGCGAACTGCACGGTACGGAGATAAGGGGCGAGATCATTCCCCATGTCATTGACGAACTGCCGGTGCTATCGCTGGCCGCAGCTCTGGCGAAGGGCAAGACCGTGATAGCCGACGCCGAGGAGCTGAGGGTCAAGGAGTCGGACCGGATCAACGCGACGGCAGTGGGACTCAACGCGCTGGGCGCCAGAGTGGAAGAGCAAGGCGACGGGATGGTCATCTACGGCGGCGCAAAGCTCAAGGGGGCCGCGGTGAAGAGCTACGGCGACCACCGCATTGCCATGACGATGGGCATCGCGGGCGTCATTGCAACCGGCAGGACGACTATCGACGGGGCTGAGGCGGCGAGCGTCTCCTACCCGCTCTTCTGGGACACGCTGCAGTCGCTTACGATGGGTGGGTTACAATAGTGGGATTATGAACAACGCCGCCAACGGCCACAAACAGTCCATACTGCTCGTCCTCTCCGGCCCATCCGGGGTCGGGAAGGACGCCGTCCTGAACCGGATGAAGGCGGCCGGCAGGCCATACCACTTCACGGTCACCTGCACCACCCGCCCAAAGCGGGCAAGCGAGACTGAAGGCAAGGACTATATCTTCCTGACTTCCGAAAAGTTCCGGGAGATGCTCCGCAACGGCGAATTCCTCGAATCGGCGGAGGTCTACGGCAACTACTACGGAGTGCCGAAGCGGCAGGTGATGGACGCCCTGAACGCGGGCAAGGACGTCATCATCAAGACCGACATCCAGGGCGCGGCGACCATCCGGAAGCTGGCCCCCAACGCGTTGTTCATCTTCCTGGCGCCGCCAAGCATGGAAGAGCTGGCGGCGCGCCTGACGCTACGCATGACGGAGTCGCCGGAGGCGTTAAGGCGCCGCCTGGACACCGCAGAAAAAGAGATGCGGGAGTCGTCCCGGTTCGACTATGTGGTTGTCAACGAAAACGACCGCATCGACGAGGCGGTGCACGCCATTGAGGAGATAATGGAGCGAGAGCGCATGGAGGCCCGCCGCCGGGTGGTGGCTCTCTAGGACAGGGCTATCTGCCCCCCGGGTTGCACGCGGTATGTCGCCGGTAACAAAGAGGCGCCTCTGTTTTCAGAGGCGCCTTCGCTATTTCCGCCGGCTTCTATGGAGCGGGACCTTCCGGACTATCGCCCGGGTTGGCGCTGCTGGTGGCGAGCCTTGGCCCGCTCCAGGGCCGACATCCCGGCGGACGACCCGGCATCCTGGGAGTGCAGCTCGATTCGCTGCTGCCTCTCGCCGGGAGCGCGATCGCCGCGCTGCCCGCCTGACCTCGGCGAACGTGACGAACCCTGCGGCCTGCTATCACCGCGCGGCGGCCTTCCGCCCGAAGAGCGCTGCCTGGGCTGGCGCGACTGGGGCGACGGCATGGGCAAGGGGTCGCGGGCGAGCTCGCCGTGTGGCCAGGGCGAAGGGGCGATGCGCCGGCCGAGCGCCTTCTGCATCTCGTGCCACTTAAGGAAGTCCACCGCCGTAAGCAGGGTTATCGCCGTCCCGGCGCGCCCCATGCGGCCGGTGCGGCCCACGCGGTGCGTGAACAACTCGGCGGTCTCAGGCATCTCGTAGTTAATGACAAGGTCTATGTCCGAGACGTCGATGCCGCGCGCGGCGACGTTGGTCGCAACCAGAATCGGCAGCTTGCCGGAGCGGAAGTCCGCCATGACCTTCTCGCGGGCGTTCTGACTCAGGTTGCCCTGGAGCGCCGCGGTGGGGTAGCCCAGCTGTACGAGCCGGGTGGCCAGCTTCTTGACGCCGTGCTTCGTTCGCCCGAAGACGAGGACGGAGCCCTCGCCGCGCTTGTCGAGCAGGACCTTCAGCGCGCTGAGCTTCACGTCCGCGCCCACTTCGTAGACGATCTGCTCAATGACCGCCGGGGCCTCCTTATCAGGAGTGACGCGAACAGTCACGGGGGAGCGCATGTGCTTCTCGGCGGTAAGCTTCACCCACTGGGGCATGGTGGCCGAAAAGAGCGCCGTTTGCCTTGTAGTTGGCGTGTAGCCGATGATCCGCTCCACGTCCGGCGCGAAGCCGCGGTCCAGCATCTCGTCCGCCTCGTCCAGGACAAATACCTTGACGCTCTTGAGATTGAGCGCCCCCTGACGAAGGTGGTCGAGCGTCCTGCCCGGCGTCCCAATGATGATGTGCGGCCCACGCCTCAGCGCGGACTGCTCCGGGACGAGCGACCTGCCGCCGTAAAGTAGCGTCAGCTTGAGCTTGCAGGCCTTTGCGAGCGGCTCGGCCACATCCGCAATCTGGATTGCCAGCTCGCGGGTTGGGACCAGAACCAGGGACTGCACTCCGTTGACTTTCGTGTCACACGCCTCGATCATGGGGATCGTGAAGGCTAGAGTCTTGCCGGAGCCTGTGGGCGCTTGGCCCAGAAGATCGTGCCCTGCAAGCATGGCGGGAATCGCCGACACTTGAATAGGCGTGGGCGAGGTGATGCCCATTTTCTGAAGCTCAGCGAAGATTGCGGGTCGGACTTGCTGAAATGAGAATGGCTGTGCGGACTGGGTAACTGAATTGACTGTGGGGGTCCGGGTAGATTTATCGGTCATTACCAAACGGGGCGACTCCTTGGGAGTTGAGATATGGTTACGGGGCGGTCGTCGCTTATTCGCGATGAGGGGGGACAGAGTGGAGGTATCCAAGCCATGCCCGCCTATTACGGCGGCATTCCGATCCGTATCACCAAACCGATTATACCACAATGTTTGACAATCGCCACGATATTCGTAGCGCCGCCTTGTTAACGGAACATCGAGTGCCCTGCGCGCACTATGCTCCCTGTGACCTATCGTCTACAATCGGTGTGTTGACTCAATCTATCTATCCTATATACCTCCGCAAAGGAAGTGCGCTCATGACGACAACGACCACCGGACGAAAAGTCCTGCCAGCGAATGTGCGACCTTCTCACTATAAGATCACTCTCTCGCCGGACCTCGACAACTTCACTTTTCGCGGTGAGGAAACAGTCCGGATCGACATTCAGGAGCCTACAAGAACTATTACCCTGAACGCGGATGAGCTGGCCATCCAGACCTGCAGCTTCCAGGCAATGGGTGGGAGGTCCTTCGCCCCTATTGAAACGACACTTAACGAGAAGGACCAGACAGTAACGTTCACATTCCAGCAGGAGATCCCGGTCAGCCAGGGCGCGCTGAACATCAAGTTCACCGGCACGCTGAATGACAAGCTCCGCGGCTTCTACCGCAGCAAGTACAGGGGCAAGGACGGCAAGGACCACTACCTGGCCACAACGCAGTTTGAGGCGACGGATGCCCGCCGCGCGTTCCCATGCTGGGATGAGCCGTCATTGAAGGCCCGGTTCCAGATAAACCTGGTTATCCCTCCTGCCTTGACCGCTGTATCCAACATGCCGCTTGTGAAGGAATCCAGAGACCCGTCGGGCAAGAAGCGCATGGAGTTCGAGGACTCCCCGATCATGTCCACGTACCTGGTCGCGTTTGTCGTCGGCGACCTTAAGTACGTGGAGGAGGGTTCGAAAAGCGGCACAATGATGCGCATCTGGGCGACGGCGGGCAATGAGGAGAAGGGGCGCTACGCGCTGGACGTCTCTTTGCGGTTGCTCGACTACTACAACAGTTACTTCGGCATCCCCTACCCGCTGGCCAAGATGGACCACATAGCCATTCCTGATTTCGCTGCCGGCGCAATGGAGAACTGGGGCTGCATCACTTACCGCGAACCCGCGCTGCTGGTGGACCCGGCCAACAGCTCTGCCGGCACCCGCCAGACCGTGGCGGCTGTTGTGGCACACGAGATGGCGCACATGTGGTTCGGCGACCTTGTCACAATGGCATGGTGGAACGATCTCTGGCTCAACGAGAGCTTCGCCTCGTGGATGGGCGATAAGGCCGTGGACGTTTTGCACCCAGAGTGGCAGATGTGGACGCAGTTTGTCTCGTCAGACACCAACCGCGCGCTCAGCCTCGATGGGCTGAAGAACTCGCACCCGATCGAGCAGGAGGTCAATAACCCGGACGAGATCGGGCAGCTCTTCGACGCAATCAGTTACAGCAAGGGCGGCTCGATCCTACGCATGCTTGAGCACTACCTCGGCGCGGACACATTCCAGCGCGGCCTGGGTATTTACCTCAATCGCCACCAGTACAAGAATGCTGCCCAGATAGACCTTTGGAACGCGATGGGCGAGGCGTCCGGAAAGCCCGTCGCCGCAATGATGTCCTCGTGGATCAACCAGACCGGGTACCCAGTACTGGACGTCAAGACTTCGCGGAAGTCGGGCGCGGTGGACCTGGCCGCTTCACAGAACCGCTTCCTGTACGACCACCTGGTAGACAGGAATGCGAAGGACGACACGCTGTGGCGCGTGCCGCTTGCTGCCCGCACGGATTCGGGGGCAACAGCGTCCGCGATGATGGACCAGCGCGAGGCGAAGCTTTCGATTGCCACAGGAAAGGCCGGTGCGGGCGCACTCTGGGTGAAGGTCAATCCGGAGCAGACGGGCTTCTATCGCGTCAATTACACGCCGGAGGACTGGAACGCCCTTCGCCCGGCCATCCGCGACCTTGCTCTGCCGGCAATGGACCGCCTCGGAATTCAGAACGACGCCTACGCACTGGCCCGAGGGGGGTACATACCCATCACCGTATTCCTGAACATCGCAGAGGCCTACCTGAACGAGACGGACGCGAGCGTCTGGTCGGACCTGACGGCCAACTTTGGGAGCCTGGACCTGCTGATCGGCAGCCAGAACTACTACCCGCGCTACCAGGCATATGCCCGCCGCATACTGCAAACGGCCGGCAAGCAGATCGGCTGGGACAAGCGGCCCAACGAGGGACACCTGGACGCCCTGCTGCGCAGCACGTTGCTCACGGCCCTGGGCGAATACAAGGACGATTCAACCCTTGCGGAGGCCAGGAAGCGCTTCGACGCCTACGTGAAGGACCCCGGGTCCGTGCACCCGGATATCCGCCGCGTTTCCCTTGCCCTGACGGCCAAGCGCGGCGACCGAGCCGTGTACGACAAGATGTGGGAAATGGAGAAGGCTGCCGCCCTCGAAGAGGAGAAACTTCGCCTGCTTGTCGCTCTTACCCAGTTTGAGCGCCAGGACCTCCTGGAGGAGACGCTCAACCGCTCGCTTTCGGCAGACGTGCGCCTTTCAAATACGATTGCGGTTGTCACGTACGTGGCCAACAACCGCCATGGACGGGATATGGCATGGGGATTCCTCAAGAAGAACTGGACGGAGTTCGACCGCCGCTACGGCGAAGGTGGTTTCGGCCTCATGCGCCTTGTTGCCGGCACAACGAAGTTCACCACACGCGACCGGTACGAAGATGTCGAGTCGTTCTTCAAAGCTCATCCGGCCCCGGCTGCGGACCGCACCATCAAGCAATCGCTGGAGTTGATAAGGATCAACATCGCCTGGCTGGAGCGGAACGCGGACGAGCTGGAGAAGTGGTTCGTGGGCTAAACGCCCTCCCTTCTGCCTGTCAAGACCGCGCAATCAAGGGCACTTGATTTCGACGGCCACGCCAATGTAGTTTGGTGTGGCCGTCGCATTTTGGCGTCATCGAGAACTGGAGGGCCTATGAATTTAATCGCAGCGCTGCCACGGTTCGCATGGCTGTTCGTCGCAATCGGAATCACTGCAATCGCCTTCTCAATATCCTCAGCCCACGCCGCTCCTCAGACCCAGACGGGTCAGGTCCTGGTCCTTCCCATCAATGCCCAACTAGAGCGCCCCCTGACGACCTACACCGTTGAGTTCGCCAACCCTCAGTCGCTCGAACTAAGCTACAAGTGGACCGGGCCAGATTGCGGCACCTTCCCGGACGGCCAGGGATCCACACGAGAGCCGAGCGGCCAGTTAAGCTTCACCTGGTCTCACCCTCACCCGCCATGTGACCCGACCGTGGAGCACGACCACGTAACCATCACGCTTCTTGTCACCCACAGGACTGGGACGATTACGTGCACCTACCGCGGCGCCTCAACCGGCGAGGGTGCCCCATGCAAGGCTACCGAGGCCCAGGCGGCGCCGCCTACGCCGCCGGCCTCCGCGGTCGGTCCCACGCCATGCAAAGTTGAAGTCTAGGGCGTGTACGAGCCTTCCCAGGCGTCGCGGCAAGACGACTTCTCCTTCGTGGACAAGCCGACCAAGCGACTTACCAAGGTAGGCCCTACCGAATGGAACGCGTAGCTGCCGATGGTTGCCGGACGGCGCACGCCCGTCTTCGGCTCCAAGGCGGAGATTCACAAGGCTATCATCATAACCGGCAAATCGAACGGCACCCAGAGGGCGACTGTCTCTATCAAGATCACATCCGACCAGGCCAGCCCTTCGACCATCTACTCCGGACCGGCAAAGTACTCGATACCCATAGACCCGCCCTGCACCGAGAATTCGGTGGACTTCCTACTGCTTGTAGATACTCCGATGGGCTTGCCTGAGCCCCCGGCGACTCCGTTCCAGTTCCCCGCAAAGGGGCCGTACGAAATACACGCCCAGGTCCTGCGTGAGGACGGCAGCAAGTCCGGCGTTGCCGACATTGTTGTTCGAGGCAACGTGGTGGAGATTCCTCCGCTCCGGGTCAATTACTTCCCTGCCTACATTGGCAGCACCGATATGGAGTTCGCGCGCCGGCTGGAAATCCGGGGCGTGGTCCAGCGGGCGGCGCAGGCGTTGAGGCAGGCTACGGACCGGGACCTGCCTATCTTCTTCCCGTTGAAGTCCACAGGAGGAGTTGTTACCACTTTGAGGTCCACAGTCGACCTCAATCCGGTGCTGAACCCGCCGCAGACCTGGGGTGAGTGGTTCTCAGACAAGACGAGGATCGGCGCTCTGAGCGCCACGCAGCAGCATGACCTGCGCATGAGCCGGATCAACGACTACTTCACGACCGGCGCAGCCCTGACTGAGCCTGCGGGTGCGCAGACCCGCTACATTGTTGTTCTGCAGAAGCCGGACCTGTACGCGGTCTGGGGGAGCGATGGAATCAACGGCTTCTCCAACCACAAGGGAGCGATGGTCCACTCCGACGTGGTCTTCCGCACGGTTGCCCATGAGATTGCGCACACTACCGGCCGCACCTCGGACTCGGAGGGCTGGCTGTTCTCCAGAGACGAGATGCAGCGTGACTGTTCGCTGAACTACCACAACGAGGCGATGGAGATCGCGCACGGTGTGCGCATTGCGGCGGACAATTCCCGAGCGATTCTGAAGGACCAGTACCACATGATGGTCTCGGTTGTGGACAATCCGCCGTGGTGGATCAGTCAGTGCACGTACTGGCACCTGGTGCACCGGCTGCAGGAAAGGCTCGATCCGCCGGTGATACAGGTGCGTGGCCACCTCTCCAGGACCGAAAGCGCCAACGGCGCGGCCCTATTGCCTTCGTACCGGATGGACGGAGTGATCGACCTCAATGAGGGGCCGGGCGAGTGGGCCATCCTGCTCAAGGACGATGGGGGCAACCTGCTTGGGAGCTTCCCTTTCACACCCACGTGGCGGCTGGAGACCCACGGCGACGACCAGGTGCTACAGGTGAGGGACCTGGTGATTACGTCGTTCGGATACCAGGTGCCGGACCTGCCCGGCACGGCCCGGATCGAAATACAGGGTCCCGGCAACCAGGTCCTGGACAGCATTGCCTACACGGCCGCCGCGCCGAGCGTGCGTGTAAGCGCCCCGGCGGCGGGATCGACGGTGGAACCGGTGGACGGCGCGGTCAATATCCAGTGGTCGGGATCCGACCCGGACGGCGGGGACCTGCTGTACACCGTACTGTACTCATCGGACGGCGGCGAGAACTGGTCCATGCTGTCACTTGAGGGTGAGGCCACCGAGTTTGCAGTCACACTGGACCCGGAGGAGACGGACCATGTGGTCAAGGTGGTCGCCACAGACGGGGCGAACAGTGGACAGGCTGAGGTAACGTTCACAACGAAGCCGGCGGGAGGCTCCGGCTTTTCCGCCATGATTATCGCGCTGGCGGCGCTGGTCGTCCTTGGCGCGGTCGGAGGCGGATTCTTCCTTATGAAGAAGCGCCGGGCGTAGTCGGCAGAGTTAATGACTCTACGTAGTAGCCCTGATGAATCGGGGCTACTACGTAGGCCGGCGCCTTACTGGCCTACGTAGTATTCTTCCTTGAGCCTGCCCTGCTGGAGGGCGATGTACTGCGGTCGGGTCATGCGCGGGCGGGTCCGTGACACGACCTCGCGGGCCTTTGCGGCGTTTTCGCTCAACAGGTCGATTAATGTCATTGCCACAACCTTGGCCGGGGTGATTACGGCCTGCTCGTAGTCCTGCACCACGTAGTCGTCGCCGTGCCCGTTACCGGCGAAGCCGCTGGAGTACGGGTGAATGACCGGCATGATATGGCTGAGGTCGCCCATGTCGGTCGAGCCGCCTCCACGCACGGCATCGCTGGACAACCATGCGAGCCGGGACTTGCCCACAAGGCGTCCGGCGTTTTCGGCGAACACCGTCGCAAGTGGGTCGTTGCTCAGCATCGGCAGGTATCCGGGGATGGTCACGATTTCGACCTTCGCCCCCAGGGCCAGCGCACCGGCTTTCAGGCAGCGGTCCACCTTGGCGCCGGCATCTGCGATTGCTTCGACTGTCGCGCCTCGTACCCGGCCCTCGTATCGCACGTCTGCGGGCGTTGAGTTTGTGGAGACGCCTGCGGTAGTCAGAATCCCGTGTAGACGCACGACGTCGTCGTCGCGGAACGTCTCTCGTTGCGTGTTAACGGCGTGGAGTCCGACCATTGCCGCCTGCAGGGCGTTCACTCCCAGGTGCGGAGCGACACCCGCGTGCGACGCCTTGCCGATGTACTTCACGTACTTGACTACGTGGCCGTTGCTGGTGCCTCCCACGGTAAAGCGGGTATCGTCCGGCGAGGCCGATGTGTGCACCAGCAAAGCCATGTCCACGTCGTCGAACGCGCCGAGCCTTATCATCTCCTGCTTTCCCGACATGAAGCCCAGCCTGCCTTGCCGGTAAAGGGCAAGGCGCTGCTCGACGTCTATGAACTCCTCCGCAGGCACGCCCATCAGGGCGATTGCGCCGCTCAGCTCGCGGAGCACCTCCGGCGCCATGAGGCCGACGGCCGCGCCGAGCATGACGGCCGGCTGGCAGTTGTGGCCGCACGCGTGGGCCGCTCCGGTGACGGGGTCGCTATGCGGGTGGCCCAGCACGCGCACCGAGTCCATTTCGCCGATTACGGCGACAGTTGGGCCGGAGTTACCGCCTCTCACGACGCCCTTCAGGCCGGTGATGGCGATGTTTTGAGTGTGGCGAACGCCGATCTCATCCAGCCGCCGAGAGATCACTTGCGAAGTGCGAATCTCGTTGAAGCCCGTCTCGGGTGTTCTGAGAATCTCTTCTGCAATGTTGATAATCCAATCTCGCTGCCGGTCTATCGCCGCCTGGGCCAGGGCTTTGAGAATATCAATGTGCAAGTGTCTGTCCCGTCCTTGAGCTCATTCCGTACCCCGTACCCTTACTCTGTGAACGTCTCTTCCCGGACCAGGCTCCTCATGAACGCAAGGTATTCGGCCTTCGTCATAGGGGCTTTGAAGCTCTTCTTAACCTCTTTGGCCTTCCTGGCCCCATCCGCCAGCAGGTCAACTACAGTGAGCGCCATGGCCTTGCCGGCCGTCTTGACTCCGAGCTCGTAGTCTGCGACGAGGTAGTCATTGCCGTGGCCTACACCGGTCGCCGCAATCACATAGGGGTGTATGGCCGGCATGATCTGGCAAACGTCGCCCATGTCGGTCGAGCCGGTGCGGTGACCCATGTGTGCAACGCCTTCACTACCCACGAGGTTAACGGCATTGGCCTCATAAATGCCCTGCAGGTTGCGGTCCTGGTTCAACGGGATGTAGCCCGGCAGCGTGGTGATTGTCACGCTTCCGCCCACGGCCATCGCCCCTGCCCTCAGCGCCCGGTCTATCTTTCGGTTCGCGGCCAGGTAAGCATCGATCGTCTTCGCGCGTACGAATGTCTCCATGCGCACGTCAGCCGGAACGGAGTTAACCGAAGCGCCGCCTCGCGTGATGATTGGGTGAACGCGAACGGTATCCTCGTCGCGGAATGTCTCTCGCTGGGCGTGGATAGCCATGAGGGCTATGTTCGCCGCATTGAGGGCGTTGATGCCGAGGTGCGGGTGGCCTCCGGCGTGGGCCGCTTTCCCTTGGAACTGCACGAACTTCGCCACCATTCCGGTGTTTGTAGCGCCGATGGCCAGCTTCTTGCCTTCCCCGTGAAGCGGGGGCTCTGTGTGGGTCATCATCGCGATGTCTACATCATCGAGCGCGCCGGTCCGTATGAACTCCGGCTTCCCCCCGAGAAACTCCACCTTCCCCTTCTTCCTCAGCTCGTTCCGGTACTCTATCTCGACGTACTCCTCAGCCGGGGCGGCCATCAGCGCCACGCGACCGGAAAGGCTCTCCAGTACGCCGGCCGCCTTGAGGCCGATTCCCGCGGCAACCATAGAGCCGATCTGAGCGTGGTGGCCGCAGGCGTGGGCGGCGCTGGTCGTCGGGTCTGCGTGCGGGTGCCCGAGAACGTAAAGCGAGTCAAGCTCTCCCATTACGCCGACAGTGGGGCCGGAGCTTTCCGCGTTCAGCATTCCCTTGAGGCCGGTGATGGCTATTCCGTCCTGGAAAGGTATGCCGAGCTCGCGGAACTTCTCTGCCACGCGCCTGGATGTCTTGTGCTCCCTGAACCCGCCCTCCGGATTGGCCAGGATCTCTTTTGCCAGCTTGACGGCCTCGTCGCCGCGCCTGTCAATCTCGGCCACGACGGCGGCCTTTATCTCTGCCACATTCATGCGGGCCATCGTGATCTCCTCGTCTGCGGCCCATGGCCGCGCCTGTATTAAAGTCCCGCCGATTCTAGCAAAGCTGCCGCGCGGCTACCAGTCGTCAGCCCAGGGGGCCTGCTATATAATCGCACCGGGTACACGCATACATTCACCTGTGTAGAAGAGTGAGGCCAAGAGGTCCATGAAGATCGTAATTGCCCCGCAGGCCTTCAAGGGAAGCATCTCCGCGCTGGACGTCGCGCGTGCGATAAGCGAGGGTGTGCACCGCGTTGAACCGACTGCAAAGACGGTGCTTGTGCCGGTTGCGGATGGCGGCGACGGCACGCTCGAAACGCTGATTGAGGCGATCGGCGGCGAGGTGCGCACCTCGCCGGTGACAGGGCCGCTTGGGGAGAAGGTTAAAGCCAGATGGGGAGCGCTCAAGGGCGAAACGGCGATGCTGGAGATGGCCATGTCGTCTGGGCTGGCGCTGGTCCCCAAGGAGAAGCGTGATCCGAGAATAACCACTACATACGGGCTCGGAGAGCTGATTACGGGTGCGCTGGACGCGGGCTTCCGCAAGTTCATCGTCGGCATCGGCGGCAGCGCCACCAACGACGCCGGCGGCGGCATGGCACAGGCGCTCGGAATTCGCTTGCTGGACAGGCACGGCAAAGACCTGCCGCCCGGGGGAATGGCGCTGGCGACGCTTGATCGCATCGACGTGTCCGGCCTGGACGCCCGCGTCCGGGAAGCCGATTTCCAAGTTGCCTGCGACGTTTCAAATCCGCTTACCGGGCCGCGTGGCGCCTCCGCCGTATACGGCCCTCAGAAGGGCGCGACTCCGGAAATGGTCAAGGACCTGGACGCCGCACTCAAGCATTTCGCCCAGGTGGTGGCCCGAGACATAGGTGTGGATATTGACGAAGTGCCCGGCGCGGGCGCTGCGGGCGGCCTGGGAGGCGGGATGATTGCCTTCGTCGGCGGCAAGCTGCGACGCGGCGTGGACATCGTCCTTGACACGGTTGGAATAGACGACCAGCTTGAGGGCGCGGACCTTGTTATCACGGGCGAGGGCCAGCTCGACTTTCAGACGGTCTTCAACAAGGCGCCGATCGGAGTGGCCTGGAGGGCGCAGGAGCGGGGCATCCCTGTCATAGCCATCTCCGGCTCGCTTGGCCAGGGCTTCACAGACGTGCACAAGCACGGCATCGCCGCTGCCTCTCCTATTGTTAACTCCCCAATGACGCTCGAGGACGCGTCGGCGCGCGCAGGCGAGCTCCTTGCCTCCGCCGCGGAGCAGGCGCTGCGCTATATGAAGGTGGGCGCGCAGGTGTACGCCCGCAAGTAACAGCCCGGCAAAACGAGAAATTCACGGTTCTTTGACACACCCCATCGCGCGCTGCGGATGGGGTGTGTTTTTGCCTTGCTGAAGACACTCCGCCCTTTCCTCCCGCCGACGTGACGCACTTTCGACCTTCACGATTCCTTCACGCGCCATCGACACGTCTTTACGTTCTGCACACGTTGTTCAGGTGAAGATAATCACAAAGCTGATTGAAAGCGCCGGGAGCGCCGGCAAGAAACGGGGGTGAAATACTGCGCCTTCTGGCCGATGTTCTGCGTTCGGGTCCGATTTTTCGAATCTTAGTGACTAGGAGACTCACATGTCGTATACGAAGCGGTTTCCCTTAATGGTCGTGCTAGCCCTCATGGCCACGGCCCGGGCGAAGTGGAGGTAATCGGCGTCCTGTCCAAGGTTGCTGAGGCGGCGGGGCTTGCCGGGCTCCTGGGGGCCGTGGTGATCGGCTCCGCCTCACGGACTATCCGGATGCCCACATGGAAGATGGCCGGCTTGCCACTCCTGCTCGCCGTCGCCGGCGCGGGCCTCCTCTACGGCGCGGGTGTGGGCGCTGAGCGCCTGTTCCCCTCGCTGGCGGAAGAGAAGACCAGCGTGGCGGTCCAGCCGGCAACAACCGCCAGTGATAAGGGCCTTCGCGTGTCCGCTCTCTCGGAGAGGCTGACCCGCAAGATGGTTGACGTGAAGTACGACGGCATCGACGACATCACGATCGAGGCAACGTACGCCACGCCGGCATACTTCAAGTCCGCTCTGACCCTGGACTCGATGATCAAGTTCCTCCCGGAGCAGAATATCGTATTCGTCTACACGGAGCGCATTCACACGGACGACCTGCCCGAGCAGCTCATGAACGTGACGATGGCGTATGACGGCGACACCTACAAGCCCGATCTCATCGAGTCAATGGTTACTTCGCCGCACCATCGCATCACGCTGATGCGGTTCCCGGTCGAGCAGCCGACGGGCCTGGGCCACCACTTCATGGAGCTCAAGCTGCCCGGCAACGGCTCGCTGGAGTGGCACATGCCCATCAGCTACGCCGGCATCCCGCAGGCCTCCGGCTTCGAGCTTAGCTGGGTCTCCGTCCTGGCCATCCTGGGCGGCCTGGTGGCGGCAATGTGGCCCTGTCTGTTCCAGCTCACCGCGTTCTTCATCCCTACCCTCGCCGGCGTCAGCATGAGCGAGGCGAAGGGCAACGTAACGGTGGGGAAGCGGCTCCAGGTTGTGAAGGCGGCATTCTTCTTCGTCCTGGGCTTCACAATCGTGTACACGGTGGCGGGAGCGGCCATCGGCTTCCTGGCCGATAAGGCGGGCGACACGCAGATTTTTTACACGTGGCAGCGGTACGCGGCGGTCGTCGGCGGAGTGGCTATCCTCGTCCTCGCCCTGCGCACAGCCGCTAAAGTACGCGCGCCACTCGTGTGCAAGATGCCGGTGCTGCGCAAGATGGCCCACGGCGAGCGAAAGGCATCCAGCCCTCTGGAGCTCATGTTCGCCGGCCTGGCGTTCGCCACCGGGTGCATGACCTGCTTCGGCGCGGCGATAGTGATCGCTATGGTCATGTACGTGGGCATCTCCGGATCGGCTGCGGTCGGCGCGCTGACGCTCTTCCTCTTCTCCATCGGCATGGGCGTTCCGCTGGTCGCCGCCGCCACGGCGATGGCAAAAATCCTGCCGACGCTATCGAGGATGAAAAAGTACGTGCCCTGGATGGGCCTCATAAGCGCGGTCCTGATGGCCGGGTTCGCCGTCCTGCTAATCACAGGCAACTACATGATCGTCACGGAGTGGATTTACAGAGGTCTTCCGATCGGATTCTAGAGCGGCCCGGGCCAAACGCCCGTAACACTTAACACAAAGACTGTGGAGGTCTCAAGCCATGAAGAAGAGTTTAGCGGTCCTCACGATAGGCGCATTAGCCTCAATATCGCTGGTCGCGTGCTCGTCCGGCGGCACGGACCCGACCCCGACGACGCGCCCTGCCGCGCCGACAGCAACGACCGCGCCCGCGGCGGCTGCGACGGCGACCACCGCGCCCGCGGCCTC
>Ga0194132_10006593_pt1 | contig 17892 bp, 16 predicted proteins | sample TA2KigOf80mmetaG_FD_148612 | JGI IMG/M metagenome (GOLD analysis project Ga0194132, IMG submission 148612) | Freshwater microbial communities from Lake Tanganyika, Tanzania - TA2015054 Kigoma Offshore 80m | ecosystem: Environmental > Aquatic > Freshwater > Lake | place: Tanzania: Lake...
TGTGCACCAGCACCGGGCCGTTGCATCGTCCGAAACTTCCGGGCATCCCGGGCATCCACTCGTTTGGCGGACACGCGTTTCATACGAGCCGTTGGGATTACGCCTACACCGGCGGCGACCCGACGGGAGCACAGATGACGGGGCTTGCCGACAAGCGAGTCGGCATTATTGGCACCGGGGCCACTGCCGTGCAGTGCATCCCACATCTGTCCCGTTCGGCGGGCGAACTCTTCGTTTTCCAACGCACACCATCGTCGATCGATGTGCGCAACAACCAGCCGATCGACCCGCGGTGGTTCGCCGGTTTGGAGTCGGGTTGGCAGCGCAAGTGGATGACCAACTTCACCGTGTTGCAGACGCTTGGGTTTGCCGACGATGACTTCGTGAAGGACGGTTGGACCGATATCTCGATTCGCATCCGTGACCGTATGGCGCAGTTGGTGAAAGACGGAGCCGAGATCGGGCCCGCCACGTTGTTGCGCGCATACGAAGACTCCGACGACGAAAAGATGAACGAAGTACGGGCGAGAGTCGACACGATCGTGCGCGACTCGCGCATCGCCGAAGCACTGAAGCCGTGGTACCGGCAACTCTGCAAGCGGCCGTGCTTCCACGACGAATACCTGCAGGCGTTCAACAACCCGAACACGCACCTGGTGGATACCGACGGTAAAGGTGTCGAGCGCATCGACGAGACCGGTGTGTGGGTGGCTGGCGTGCATTATCCAGTGGATTGTTTGGTGATTGCGTCAGGGTTCGAGGTAGGCACGAGTTATACGCGACGCAGCGGCTTCGATGTCGTCGGCAGCAACGGCGTGGCACTGTCGGAGTACTGGGGTCGCGGAATGCGCAGTCTGCACGGTATTCATGTGCACGGCTTCCCCAACATGTTCGTGATCGGATTCGCACAAGGGGCGAATCAGATCGCCAATGTGCCGCAAAATTACGTGGAGAACGGGTTGGCGATTGCCGATGTGGTTCGCCACGCCGACTCGGTCGGGGCGACCCGTGTCGAGCCGACGCAAACAGCCGAGCAAGAGTGGCTCACGTTCATCACCAGCAATCAACGTGGGTTGCGCGGTAACCCCGACTGCACGCCCGGCTACTACAACAACGAGGGTCAGCCGATTTCTGAGAGCGACATGTTCAACGGCAGCGGACATCCGGGCGGACCCGTTGCCTTTTTCGAGTTTCTCGATGCATGGCGGCTGACCGGCGAGTTCGCCGGGCTCTCATTCTCGTGACATTGCCGCGCACCGCAGCCGAGTTGGCGCGCTACATCGACCACACATTGTTGGCGCCGGAAGCGACTCAAGATGAAGTATTCACGTTGTGCCGTGATGCCATGGCGTGGAACGTGGCAGCGGTGTGCATCTCGCCGTCGTGGTTGCCGTTGCCGAGCGGCACGCTCGCGCAAGTAGCCGGGCGAGATACAACGGTCAAACTGTGCACCGTGGTGGGCTTTCCGTCGGGTGCCCATACGACTGTGACGAAGGCAAGAGAAGCCGTACTCGCGGTGGAATGCGGCGCCGACGAAGTCGACATGGTGGTGAACCTCGGGTTGGTGCGTGATGTGCGATGGAGCGACATCGAAGCCGAAGTGCGTGGAGTGCGAAGCGCAGTGGATGCCGCTCGGCGTGGTGTTGTGGTGAAGGTGATCTGCGAGTCGGCCGCGCTCAGCGATGACGAGTTGCGGGCCACGTGCAAGGCCGCAGTTGTCGGTGGTGCCGACTTTTTGAAGACGAGCACCGGGTTTCACAAGGCGGGCGGCGCCACCGAGCGTGCAGTCTCGATCATGCGCGAGACGGTGGGGGCGGACATCGGCGTGAAAGCGAGCGGCGGCATCCGCACGACCGACGCAGCCTTGGCGATGATTGCGGCAGGTGCGACGCGCATCGGTGCGTCGGCGACGCGCGAGATTTTGGCGGGGATGCCGAGCTAGTTCGCCGCGACGGGCACGATTGAGCCGGCGACGGGCGCGTCAGCCCACAGCGTCGATTGCGCGCAAGACTTCGCGCAACACTGCACCAGCGCGCGCAGACGCGCGCTTGCCCACCGCGATGACTTCTTCGCCAGACAGCGGTGTCGGCGAAATACCTGCTGCAAGATTCGTCGGTAGAGATAAGCCGAGCACTTCGAGCCCAACATGTCGGGCTGCAATCACGTCGAGCACCGTCGACATGCCGACCAAGTCGGCGCCCCAACTGCGTGCGGCGCGAATCTCCGCCGGCGTTTCGTAGTGCGGCCCGTGCAAACCGAGATACACGCCTTCGTTCATCGGCACGGCCGAGCGCGCGATCGCTCGCAGGCGTTTGCTGTACGCGTCGGTCAAATCGACGAAGCGCCCGGCGAATGGTGCCGGTGGGTTGTCACCAGTGAGCGGGGAGTGGCCGGTCAGGTTGATGTGATCACTGATCATCACCGGCTCGCCGATGGTCCAGTCTTCGCGCAACACACCGGCGCCATTCGTGAGCACGGCGATGCGACAACCAAGAGCTGCTGCTGTGCGAACGCCGTGTGCCACCGGTGCTACGCCGTGACCTTCATATAGATGCGTTCGACCCGTGAGCACGAGCACGCGTGATGTGCCAACAGTAAGAGACACTGCTTCGCCACCGTGACCTAGTGCCGATGGCTTCTTGAAACCGGGCACGTCACCGATCGGACAATGGTCGCCGGCGCCGAGCATGCCGATTGCGTCGGCCCAGCCCGAGCCGAGTACCGCGACCATGTCGTGTGCGCCATTGAAACGCGCGCGAAGAAACGCGGCGGCTTCGGCGGCGAGGTCGAACGGCGTGGTCATGCGACGAGACTACGCAGCATCATTCGTCGTCGGTACTTTCGTCAGCGACGGCGTCAAAGCCGGCGGCAGCGAGCCGTGCCAACAGTGCATCGCGTGGGCTCTCGCCCGGCGCGCGCGCCTTGTCGTTGGCGATTCGCCAACCATGCCGCGACGAATACACGAGTGGTGCTTCACGCAAACGCCCGTAGCCGTACTCCACGATGTCGGCAAACATCAACTCGTGGTCGCGCATCGGCATCGTCTGAAAAATCCGCGCATGCACCCACGCCAGACAATCGGGTACGACAGTCCGACCATCGACAACGGTCAGATACTCGGGTGCGATGTAGTGAAACTTGCGGCCGGGATAAGAAAAGTACTGCCCGATATGCACCTGATCGCCAGCGAGGAACGACACCGTGAATTCGCCGCTTGCCTTCATGAGCGGATACGTGTCGTGCTTGGGGGAAACACTCGCCATGATGATCGGCTCTTCGAACGACACCTGCGTCACCCAGTGCGAGGTGTAGGCGCGGGTCACGCCATCGTGCGTGGCAGCCACGACCTGCACGCCCTTCACTGCTTGCCCGAGTGCTCGCTTCAGTTTCGGGTCGATCATGCGGGCCTCAGTTTCGCCGTGAAGTCTTGTGATGCCACTCGGCGGCTTAGCGTAAGGCATCATGATGCGGCAGCACCGCCAACGACAGAGGTAGGGCCCGATGCCGTTGCCCGACAGCCTGCTCACGGCACCGCTGCACGACTTCGATCTATCACTCGTCACCGGAACATGGCCGCGCGAACTCACGGGTGAAGTGTTTCTCAGCGCACCGCAGATCGATCAGCGCCTCGACTATCAACTGTTCGGCTTTGGGGCCATCGTGCGCATCTCGCTGCAACCCGGAATGCACGGCGCCGACATCGACAAATTCGCCGTGCGCACGAGAGTGCTCGACACACCGGTGAAGCGTCTGCACGACCGAGTGAGCGAGGCGTTCCGCGGTGGAAGGTTCGGGCTTGAGTCGCCGTTCGGTCACGCGAACATGGCCAACACCGCACCGCTGGCGATGAACGGCCGGATGTTCGCCACATGGGACGTTGGCCGCCCCGTCGAATTCGACCCTGTCAGTCTTGCGTTCCTTGGTGAAGTCGGCAGCGCGGCGAGTTGGGGCGGCGACTCGATGGGGCAGCGCAAATTGCTGCCGCAGATTTTCTCCACCGCCCACCCCGTGGTCGACCCGGAGCGCAACTGCATCTGGTCGGTGAAACTCGTGCCTGCGGGCGGCGGTCAGCAACCCATCGTCGTGCGTTGGGATGGTGCGTCGAATGACGTCACAACGTGGCCGCTGACAGGTGCGGTGGTGCACGGCTCGATGCACTCCGTATCGCAGACGCGCGACTGGTTGGTGCTCTCGGATTCCGGCAACTTCAAACTCGACATCGATGAAGTGTTCGGCAAACCGCGCACCGTGACGATCGACGACAGCGTGTCGGTGTACTTCGTGCGCAAGGAGTCGCTCGAGCGCACGCCCGCCGGCAGCGCGGTGGAGTGGCGGCGCGGCGCCTTCGGTCCGACCACCGGTCACTACTTCGCACGGTGGGATGACACGAACGGCATCGACATTCTCGCCGAACACATGGATCGCACCGACCTCGGCTACCGGCTCGAGCGTGACGATGTGGACGTGAACGGTCGGCCGATCAATCCGCGTCACGTCGGCTTCTACAACATGGGAATGGCATCGCAGTCGGTGAGCGAACTGCACTTCGACGTGGACACCACATCGCCTAATGACGTGATTGCCGCGCAAGTAACCGCGCGATTCAACGACGGCGAGATGTGGAACCTGCAGTTGTCGGCGATGGATTGGTCGGTGGACGGTTTGACCAACCCCGACAAGCACCACCTCGTGACGCAAGGTCGGCGACCGCAGATGATCGCCGAACGCGTGGCGCAGTGCTACGGCAATCGCGTCGAACGAAAGAACCTTGGTGCGCCCGAGTCGACGGCGCGACTCGTGACACTGCAGCGCGGTTCACTCGGCGTGCACAGCGAGTATCACTTTCCATCGCTCGGTGACATGCCGTCGTCACCCACCTTCGTGCAACGATCAGGTGGGCGTGCCGGCGGCGACGACGGCTGGGTCATCGTGAACGTGTTGTCTGACGACGGTTTCCGCATCGAGTGTTTCGATGCCGCACGCGTGAGTGGGGGGCCGATCGCTGTATTGCGGGCGGTGGGGCGTGACCGCCTCCCATTCCTCTTACATGCGGTGTTGACCACGTCGGCCCAGCCGGCCCCGCACATGGAGCGACTCTCGCCTGCGACGGAGTTGCTGGCGGAAGTGTCGGCCCGTGCCCGTGAGAAGTTGCCCGACGCATTGCGTGCAGCCGTTCACGAAGTAGCGGAGTCGTTCGTCGCGTACTAATCTGCAATTTGGTATTGCGTGTGCAACGGCGCACCGCTCCTCACGGCGCGCCGCTGTCGCAGGTGCAATGAGGGAGAACGTGTGACCATAACGAGCCCACAAGCCAAGGGTGAGACCGAAGCCGTCTCGTACGTCGTGGTGCGTTTCGCCGGCGACTCTGGTGACGGCATGCAGGTGACCGGCGACCGTTTCACGTCGGTGAGCGCTCTGTTTGGTAACGACCTCTCCACTTTTCCCGATTATCCAGCCGAGATTCGCGCACCAGCCGGCACGGTGAACGGTGTATCGAGTTTTCAGATTCACATTTCTGATCACGACATCACGACGCCAGGTGACGCACCCAACGTGCTCATCGCGATGAACCCGGCCGCGTTGAAGGCCGATGTCCACTTGCTGATCCCCGGGGGTCTCGTCATCGTGAACAGCGACAACTTCGAGGCTCGCGACCTCGAAAAGGCGGAGTACGAGGCGAATCCACTCACCGACGGCTCGTTGCGCAACTATCGCGTCGTGGAAATTCCGATGACGACACTTACGCAACGCGTAACCGAACCACTCGGCGTCAAGGCGCGCGATGCCGAACGCTCGAAGAACTTCTTCGCACTCGGCCTCATCTCGTGGCTGTACACGCGACCGACCGAGCCGACCATCGCATGGATCGAGAAACGATTCAAGGATCTCGTCAAAGACAGCAACCTCGCCGCCTTCCGGGCGGGCTACAACTTCGGCGAAACGACGGAGCTGTTCGATCATCCCTACGAGGTGCGGCCGGCGAAGTTGCCCGCTGGTGAATACACCAACGTGTCGGGCAACACTGCGTTGGCGTGGGGCATCGTGGCGGCGGGGCAGTTGTCAAAGTTGCCGGTGTTGCTCGGCAGTTATCCGATTACACCGGCGAGTGACGTGCTGCACGAACTCTCCAAACACAAGCACTTCGGTGTGCGCACGGTGCAGGCCGAGGACGAGATTGCGGCAGCGGGCATGGCGCTCGGCGCCGCTTTCGCCGGACACCTCGGCTACACCACCACGAGTGGGCCAGGCGTCGCGCTGAAGAGCGAGACGATGAGTCTTGCGGTTTCACTTGAGTTGCCGTTGGTGCTGGTCGATATTCAACGAGGTGGACCATCAACGGGACTGCCCACCAAGACCGAGGCGGCCGACCTCAACCTTGCGATGTACGGTCGACACAGTGAAGCACCGCTGCCGATTGTGGCGGCTTATCGTCCGTCGCACTGCTTTGATGCGGTGATTGAGGCATCGCGTATCGCCCTGAAGTACCGCACGCCGGTGATCTTGTTGTCGGACGGATATCTCGCGAACGGCAGTGAACCGTGGAATCTGCCCGACGTGGCAACGCTGCCCGACATCTCCACGTCGTTCGCCACCGAACCCAATCACACCGCACCCGACGGTACGCCGGAGTTCTGGCCGTATTTGCGCGACCCGGAGACACTCGCCCGACCGTGGGCAATCCCTGGCACTCCTCTGTTGATGCACCGCATCGGTGGCATCGAGAAGGAAGACGGCACCGGCAACATCGACTACACGCCGGCGAACCACGAAAAGATGGTGCGACTGCGCCAAGCCAAGATCGACGGCATCGCCCGCGACATCCCGCTCGCCGAGGTGGTCGGCGACGCCGATGCGCACGTGTGCGTGCTTGGTTGGGGCTCGACCTGGGGCGCAATCTCGTCGGCAGTCGAACTCGTGCGCGAAAGCGGCAAGAAAGTGGCGTGGATTCACCTCACGCACCTGAATCCGTTTCCGGCGAATCTCGGCGATTTGCTTCGCGGGTTCTCGCGCGTGATCGTGCCGGAACTCAACGGCGGACAATTGTGTCGGATCGTGCGCGCCAACTATCTCATCGATGCCCGCTCCGTCTCCAAGATTCAAGGGCGACCGTTCATGAGTGCCGAGCTCGTGAACGAAATCGAAAAGGAGTTCTCGTGAGCGAAACTGCCGTGCGCGTCACCACGAAAAAAGATTGGATGAGCGACCAGGAGGTGCGTTGGTGTCCGGGCTGCGGCGACTACGGCGTGCTGCAGGCCGTGCAACAACTGATGCCCGAACTTGGCGTGGTGCCGGAGCGAACGGTGTTCGTCTCGGGCATCGGCTGTTCGAGTCGTTTTCCGTACTACATGAACACCTACGGCATGCACAGCATTCATGGCCGGGCGCCGGCGATTGCGACGGGCGTGGCGGTGGCGCGCCCCGACCTCGACGTGTGGGTGGTAACGGGTGACGGCGACGCATTGTCGATCGGTGGCAACCACCTCATCCACGCGCTGCGACGCAATGTCAACCTGAAAATCCTGTTGTTCAACAATCGCATCTATGGATTGACGAAGGGTCAGTATTCGCCCACTTCGGAGGTCGGTAAGGTAACCAAGAGCACGCCGTTCGGTTCGGTCGACCACCCGTTCAATCCACTCAGCCTCGTGATCGGCAGCGAAGCGACGTTCGTCGCGCGCACCCACGACCTCGATCGCAAGCACATGATGGGTGTCCTGCGCGCCGCCTACGAACACCGCGGGGCTTCGTTCGTGGAGATATTCCAGAACTGCAACGTGTTCAACGACGGAGCATTCGAGGACATCATCGGCAAGCAGGTTCGCGGAGAGATGATGATCGACCTGAAACATGGTGAACCAATTCGTTTCGGTGCTGATGGCCACAAGGGCGTGGTCATGGGTGGCGACGGACAACTACGCATCGTTGAAGTGGCGGATGTTTCACCCGACGATTTGCTGGTGCATGATGCGCATCGTGCCGACCCGGCGCTCGCGTTTGCATTGGCGCGCATCACGCACGATGAACACCAGGCAACCCCGTTCGGGGTGTTCCGCGATGTGAAGCGTGATGACTACGGTCACCTCGTCGCGGCTCAACTCGTGCAGGCGTCAGAACGCAAGGGCCCCGGCGACTTGGCGGCCCTGCTGCGCAGCAACGGCACCTGGACGATCGGCTAGTCGTCGCGTCTAGTACTCGCCTCGGCAGATAGGCGCTCGTTCTGCGCTCTTGCGTAGGGTGCCGTCAGCCGCGTGACGGTTAGCGTGAATGCATGGTGAGAAACGGCATGTACTCCGGCGTCGCCACTGACGACGCCATGAATCTCGCGATGTCGGCCAAGGCAGTGCCGCTGTATGAGAAGGTGAAGAAGTTCATCGCCGACGAGATCGAGCCGGTGACGCGTGAGTACTTCGAGTTGGGCGAAGGTCGCGCTGATCGTTGGGGTTACGGCGTCGGGCAACTGGAATTGCTCGAGCAACTGAAGAACAAGGCAAAGAAGGCCGGATTGTGGAACTTCTTCCTGCCGAACGCCGAAACGGGCGAAGGTCTCTCCAATCTTGACTACGCCTACATCGCGGTCGAACTAGGAAAAAATCCAATTGCTTCGGAGGTGATGAACTGCAGCGCACCCGACACCGGCAATATGGAAGTGCTCGAGCGCGTCGGCACGCCCGAACAAAAAGAGCGCTGGCTGAAGCCGCTCTTGAACGGTGAGATTCGTTCGGCGTATGCGATGACCGAACCAGACGTCGCATCGTCGGATGCCAAGAACCTCGCGTGTCGCGCCGAGCGCGACGGCGACGAGTGGTTGATCAACGGCGAGAAGTACTACATCTCCGGCGCCGGCGACCCGCGTTGCAAGATCATGATCTGCATGTTGCTCACCAGCCCCGAGGCGCCGCCGCACCAGCGACATTCACAAATCTTGGTGCCGATGGATACGCCCGGTGTCGAGATTCTCGGTTCGATGGAAGTATTCGGTGAAGACGATGCGCCGCACGGTCATATGCACCTGCGCTTCAACAACGTGCGTGTGCCGTACTCCAACATCCTTCTCGGCGAAGGTCGCGGTTTTGAGATATCACAGGTGCGACTTGGGCCGGGTCGCATCCACCACTGCATGCGTTCGATCGGTGCCGCCGAGCGCGCGCTCGAGTTGATGGTGCGCCGCGGGCTGTCGCGCGAGGCATTCGGCAAGCCGATTGCCCGACTCGGTAAGAACACCGAGGTGATTGCGAAGGCACGCATCGAGATTGAAGCGATGCGACTCATGGTGTTGCGCGGCGCAAAAGCGATGGACACGATGGGCAACGCCGAAGCCCGCATCTGGGTGAGTGCCGTCAAGGCGATGGTGCCCGAGCGTGTATGCAAGATCATCGACGAGGCGATCCAGGTCTTCGGTGGCACCGGCATTTCGCAGTGGACACCCCTTGCTCGCATGTACGCCGGACAGCGAACCTTGCGCCTCGCCGACGGGCCCGACGAAGTGCACTGGCACGTGGTTGGTCGCGCGGAAATCTCGCGATTCGAAGACGACGTCGTGCCCGTCACCGAGTACGAGCGCAAGGGATTGCAGTTCTCCGGCCCCGCCTGAGCCGTTTGGCTCGGCCTTTGCTACCGTGACCGCGGCGGGTGAAATCACCCGCGACTCTGGGAGGACCACACGGACATGGCGAAAAAGAAGAAGTCGAAGAAAGTAGCGAAGAAGTCGCTGAAGAAGAAGGCAAAGAAGTCGCTGAAGAAGTCGGCCAAGAAGAAGTCGGCCAAGCGACCGGCGGCAAAGAGCGCCCCCGCACGGGCCAGCGTTGCACAAAAGCCAGCGCGCACGGCTGGCCCGGTGGTGTCTGCCCAGCGAATGTTCAACCTCGCCACACTTTCTGAAACGGTGTCGGGGCCGGGCGTCGCAGCGTCGCTTCCGCAATACGTGCTCGCACGCGGCAAGAAGGCATTCATCGTCACCGATCAAGGTGTGCGCGGCGCCGGGATCGTCAGCCCAATCGTCGAGAACTTGGAGAAGGCCGGCGTACAGACGCTCGTGTTCGATCAAGTGTCGCCGAACCCGACCGACGTCAACGTCGCTGCGGGTGTCGCTGCCCTGAATCGATTCGGGGTCGACGGCACGGTCGTGGTGTTCATCGGCGGCGGTTCAGTGATGGACTGCGGCAAGTACATCGCGCTCGCCGCACCGAACGGGCTCGACAACCTGAACCTTGCGTTCGCGCCGAACCTTGATGCCAACGATCGCATCGACTTCGGCACGCTCGCCCCGAAGGCGCAAGCAGCGAAGCCCGGCTTGCCGACGATTGCGATTCCCACCACGTCGGGCACGGCGTCGGAAACCAACGGTGGTGGGCTCATCACCGACACCACCACGAACCCGAAGGTGCACCGCAAGTTGACCTTCAGCAACCCGAGCGTTGCGCCGGTGGCGATCCTGCTCGACCCCACGCTCACCGTCGGGATGCCGTCGCGTGGCACGGCGGCATGCGGCATGGACGTGCTCACGCACGCAATCGAGTGCTACACCTCCGCCGGCTCGAACCCCTATGCCGACGCGCTCGCGTTGCACGCGATTCGTCTCACGGGTCAGTGGTTGCCGAAGGCCGTCGCGAACGGCAGCGACCTCGAGGCTCGTGCGCAGATGCAGATTGCGTCGCACCTCGCCGGTCGCGCATTCTCGTCGGGTCCGCTGCTCGGGCTCGTGCATGCAACCGGACACCCGATCTCAGGGCAGTTGCATCAGGCGCACGGCCAGACGTTGGCAACGATGTTGCCGCATGTGATGCGCTTCAACCGCGATGTCGTCGCACAGCGTTACGCCGACGTCGGTGAGGCACTCGGGTCGGAGCACGACCCGGAGGCGGGCATCGCGGCGGTGGAGAAGTTGTCGGCGACCGTCGGCACCAACAAGCGGTTGCGCGAGTTGGGTGCGACGAGCGACAACATCAACGACCTCACGCAGGATGCGTTGCGCGACCTCATCATCTTGAACACGCCGAAGTATCCGACGCGTGGCGACGTGCACGAGCTCTACGCCCGCGCGCTCTAACTAGACGGCGAGTTCCTTTCGCACGAGTTCGGCGATGGTCATCCAATGGGTGGCCAAGCCCGGATGCAACTGGTACGACGACACGAGGTGGAGCGCCACCCAGTCGAACCCCGACGTTTCGTGGTTGGCGGCGTAGATGCCCGCATCGTCCTGTGCGAAAGCGATGACGGTGTCGTAGCGCCAGTTGCCGTGATCGTCGGAAAACACCTTGCGCACGTCGAGACGTGACGAATCAACACCGACTTCCTCCTCGGCTTCGCGCAACGCGGCGGCAATCACGTCTTCGTGCGAGTCGCGTGCACCACCGGGCAATGCCCATGTGCCACCGCCGTGTGTCCATTCGGCGCGCAACTGCAACAGCACGCTCGGCTCCTCCATGTCGGTGCGCACGACGAGCAAACCTGCTGCGCCGTGCAGACCCCAGTGTGAGTGTCCGCATCGGCAGCGCACGAAGCCGTCTCCGTCGCGGCGCGCCATGATGTCAGGCCGGTGATGGAGCAGGAGCCGACAGATTGCCGCGCAGGCCCCAACGGTCGCCGACCAACAGCCGCGATGCCGTAATCAACGACGCGATGACGACCGCTGCGATGGCGAAGGTGACGGTGCGACCGAGAATCTCGTACGACAAGCCGGCGAACGACGCCGACACTCCACCGGTCAGCGTCTGGGCACCACCGAGCAGACCTTGCGCACCGGCTTGACGCTCGGTGGGGGCGACCATTCCAACCGCCACGCCGGCACCGGTCACCGTCATGCCGTCGTTCAACGTATGAATGAGGAACACGGTCATCAGCAGCCATGGTGCGGCGATGGCGCCATACAGCCCCATGCACACTGCACCGACGAGCATGCCGACGCCGCCGGCACGGAACGGACCGACGCGTTGCACGAATCGCCCGCCGTACGGAGCCATGAACACCATCGGCAGCACGAACAATGTGATGCCGGTGTTCGCCATCCATGTCGGGGCACCGAGGTCGTTCATCATCAACGCCCACAGCGAGTCGAACACACCGATCATGAAGAACACGGCGATGCCGATGAGCACACCGGCGGCAATCGCGCGGTCGCGCAGCAAGTCGACCGCGAAGCGCTCGGTGGGGTGGTCCTCAGCGGGCACCTCGGGGATGTGCAGCGAGAAGATCACGAAAGTGACCAGCAACAGTGCTGTACCAATCACGATGAACGGAGCCGGGATGCCGAAGGGCTCAACGAGGACGGCAGAGATGACCGGGCCGGCCGCGAACCCGCCGACTTCACACGAGAGCACCCGACCAAGGTTTCGCCCGAGATGATTGCGGTCGCTCACGATGATGACGCGACGCATCGCCGGCAGGGCACAACCAAGACCGATGCCCGAGAGGAACCGTGCCCCGAGAAGTTCGGGTAGTGAATCGGCGAAGGCCATTGCGAAGTTGCCGAGAATGGCGAGCGTCAGACCGACGAAGATCAGCCGTCGTGACATCCCGCGGTCGGCGAGCGGGGCGATGGTGAGTTGGGCGAAAAACGACGTGAAGAACCCGATGGCGATGACCAAACCAAGGGCACCCTCGCTGATGCCGAATTGCTCGCGGTAGTCGTCGAGCATCGTGAACATCACGCCATATGCGGACGATTTGACCGCGATTGCGACGAACAATGCGAGCAACAAACGCCTACGAACCACGCAGCGAGGCTACTGACTACGGTGCGTCGCACAGCACTGTGGTGTCGCGTGTGCCGTGGCGTGTCGTGTATCGCCGTGGCGTTTGGCGTGAACGTCTGCGACAATGGACATATGGCCGTCGTCAAATACGTCAATGTCGTGAACCCGTTCGATCAATCGGTGGCGGGCACCGTGCCGCACGCGGAGATTGCCGATTGTCTTGCCGCAGTCGATGCAGCACACGACGCCTTCGATACGTGGCGGGCGACTGCGCCGCGGGCGCGCGCAGAAATTCTGCGACGCGCATATGACTTAATGATCGCCGAACACGACCAACTCTCGCGCACCATCGTGCGCGAGAACGGCAAGGTGCTGGCCGACGCAAAGGCAGAAGTCACGTATGCGGCCGAGTTCTTCCGCTGGTTCAGTGAAGAAGCCGTGCGCATCGACGGCGACTACCGCCGCGCACCATCGGGTGCGAACTGGTTGCTGGTCTCGCGCCAACCGGTGGGCGTGTCGCTGCTCGCCACACCGTGGAACTTCCCGGCCGCCATGGCCACTCGCAAGATCGGCCCGGCGCTCGCAGCAGGCTGCACCGTGGTGCTGAAGCCGGCGAGCAACACTCCGCTTACTGCGGTGGCAATCTGCGACATCCTGCGACGAGCCGGGGTGCCCGATGGAGTCGTGAGCGTCGTAGTGCCCGAGCCGTCGGGCCCCGCCGTCACGGCAATGTTGCAATCAGGGAAGGTTCGCAAGTTGTCGTTCACCGGTTCGACGCCGGTTGGTGCATTGTTGCTCGCGCAGGCCGCGGAGCGAATCATCAACTGTTCGATGGAACTCGGCGGCAATGCGCCGCTCGTGGTGTTTGACGACGCCGACATCGATGTTGCCGTTGAAGGGTCGATGCTCGCCAAGATGCGCAACGGTGGAGCGGCATGCACGGCGGCCAACCGCTTCTTCGTGCACGAGCGAATCCACGACGACTTCGTTGAGGCGTTCACCAAGCGCATGTCGGCGTTGGTGTTGGGTAACGGTCTCGACCCGCAGACGAACGTCGGCCCGCTTGTCTCGCGCAAGGAACAAGACAACGTGGCGAAACTCGTCGATGCGGCGGTCGCACAAGGTGCCACGGTGGTGTGCGGCGGCAAGCGGGCGAGCGACACATCGTTCGGCTACCACCCGACCGTGCTCACCGATGTGCAGTTCGACAACGCGATCCTGCGTGAAGAGATCTTCGGCCCGGTCGCACCCATCGTGCGCTTCAATGACGCCGACGACATCCTCACGCACTGCAACTCGGTCGACCACGGCCTCGTGTCGTACGTGTTCACTCGCGACATTGGTCGCGGACTGCGCTTTGCCGAAGCGCTGGAGACGGGCATGATCGGGCTGAATCGCGGGCTCGTCAGCGACCCGGCTGCACCGTTCGGCGGGGTGAAGGCGTCGGGTCTTGGTCGCGAGGGCGGGCACGACGGGTTGCTGGCATTCCTCGAGACCAAGTACGTCGCCGGGAACTGGTGAATCGGTCGCTGGCAACTGGTGACCCGAACGCTGGCACACTGAAGTTATGGGTGCTGGTGCCCGACAGATCTGCGTCGACCTGCTGACGGATGCGGGCGTACCCGTCGGCGGTAGTGAACCGCACGCCATCCGTGTGCACGACGAGCGTCTCTGGGCACGCGTCATCGCCCAACGGCAACTCGGGTTCGGCGAGGCCTACATGGACGGCTGGTGGGACTGCGATCGTCTCGATGAAATGCTCGCGCGCGTGATCAGCGTGGATGCCGCCAACCGAATTCCGTTGCGACCACAGATTGCGTGGCACGCCCTCGTGTCGTCGGTGAGCAATCATCAAACGAAACGTCGCGCGGTGATCAATGCGAAACGGCACTACGACATCGGCAACGACTTGTACGAACGCATGCTCGACAAGCGGATGATCTATACCTGCGGTTACTGGCAGCACTCCGACGACCTCGACTCGGCACAAGAGGCGAAACTCGACCTCGTGTGCCGCAAACTCGAGTTGCAGCCCGGCATGCGAGTGCTCGACATCGGTTGTGGATGGGGTGGCTTCCTGCAGTTCGCTGCCGAGCGCTACGGCATCATCGGCACGGGAATCTCGCCGGCGCTACAGCAAGTGCAACGTGCGCGCGAACGCTGTGCCGGACTACCGGTGACGATCGAGCCGCTCGAGTACCGCGAGTTGCAAGGCACCTACGACCGCGTCGTCTCCATCGGCATGCTCGAGGCAGTCGGGCCGAAGAACCTGAAGTTGTTCTTCGATACCTGCGACCGTGTGCTCGCGCCAGACGGCATGATGCTGCACCACACGATCGGGGCGACGGTGAGCAAGCAGCACAGCGACCCGTTCTTCGACCGGTACATCTTCCCTGGTGGCGTGTTGCCGTCGCTCGCGCAGTTCTCGCGGGCGGCCGAACCGAACTGGGTGATCGAAGACGTGCACAACTTCGGCCCCGACTACGACCGCACGCTCATGCAATGGAACGCCAACATCGAGGCGCGTTGGCACGAGATTCCGCAGTATGACGAACGCTTCCGACGAATGTGGCGCTTCTACATTCTCGGCTCAGCGGGTGGCTTCCGCGCTCGCTCGTTGCAGTTGTGGCAGATCGTGATGCGCCGCAAAGGTCGCGCGCCGCGCTACACCGCCGCGCGCTAGTTGCAGACGGCCTGCTCACGCGGTGCTGATCGTCGCGCGAGTGTGACCGCCCACCAGATCATCGGAATCTGTAGCGGTAGGCGACCGTAAGCGACGAGTTGGTCGGCGAGCTCGCGGTCGCGCCACTCCCACGCCATGTAGAGGTTGGCGGGGTAGACGGCAACGAATAGCGCCGCCGCCGACCACAGCGCCACGCGGCGAGTGCGACCCACGATCACACCGAGCCCGACCAGTATCTCGGCCACACCGCTTACGTACGTTGCGGCGCGCGCCGAACCTGGCACCCACGGCGGCACAATCTCATCGAAGAAGCCCGGGTTGACAAAGTGCATGATTCCGGCCCCCAGCAGGAATGCAGCGAGTAGTTTCTCAGAGCGAGTCATGCGCGAAGACTAGGTCGTTGCGCTCGGCTCGCCGAAACCACCCGAGCAGAGGCCACGAAGCATCATGACCGACCACATCGATACGCGAACGAACTGGCTCGACCCGCAACAGCTCGATGCCGTGCGCGGCCAAGTGCCGCTCGTGTACGTGGATGCCGTGCCGGTGCGAATCGACGACATGGGCAATGTCACGTCCGTGGGCATGTTGTTGCGGCAGGCGCCGGATGGCACCATCTCGCGCACGGTCGTGTCGGGCCGTGTGCTACTGAACGAGCGGGTGCGCGAAGCGCTTTTGCGGCATCTCGAAAAAGATTTGGGCCCACTCGCACTTCCGAAGATTCCACCCGAGCCGGCTCCGTTCACCGTCGTCGAATACTTTCCCGATCCGTCGATCTCCGGGTTCCATGATCCGCGACAACATGCGGTGAGCCTCGCGTTCGTGGTGCCGGTGTCGGGTGATTGCCAACCCACGCAGGATGCACTCGACCTCGCGTGGTACACCCCGGCCGACGCCGTGAGCGAGGCGGTGCGTCGCGACATGACGAGCGGCCACGACCGCCTTATTCGCCTGGCGCTCGCCTCCGTCGGCGCACTGCCCTAGCGCGCCGACGCCCTGGTGGCGGGGCGAAAACCTGCAGTTCTTGTCCGTCGGGCTGTTCGAGGGTGAGGGAGATGCCCTTCTCGATGTCTTCGGGTTCGGTCGCCGACTCGATGACCACGGCTGGTTCTTCCTTCGGTTTACGCCCGAGCAGGCGGTCGAACACCACCATGCCGCCGGCCAACATCGCCCCGACGGTGCCATAGCGCTGTGCGGCGCGGCGCACCATGTGTGCATCGTCGGAGACGTCGGGCTCAAGTGGCGTGGGCTCGATTGGCTCGTTCGGGTTCACGCCCCACAACCTACGGACAATTCCCCGGGAGAATCACGCGCAGCGATGTGACTGACGCATACTCTTTTCCCCATGCCAGAAGGCGACACGATCTATCGTGCTGCAGCAGCGCTACGTATCGCGTTGATCGGCAAGAAGATGGTGCGTTTTGAGGCGACACGGTTGGAGGGTATCGAGCCCCGCGTCGGCCAGACCATCGAAGAAGTGCGCAGCCGTGGCAAACATCTGGAAATCGTGTGGGACGACGGCGTGGTGCTCCACACGCACATGCGTATGACGGGCTCGTGGCATGTGTACCACCCGGGCGAACGCTGGCGAAAGCCACCGCATCGCGCGCGCGTGGTGATCGGCGTTGCCGATTGGGTGGCAGTGTGTTTCTCGGCGCCCATGGTGGAAACGTACCGTGACTTCGATCCACGACGACATCCGATCCTCGGCAAACTTGGTCCGGATCTCTGTCATGAGTCACCCGACCTTGACGAATGTGTGCGTCGGATGATGTCGTATGACCCGCCCGAGACGACCATCGCTGAAGTGTTGCTCGACCAGCGCGTGATGTGCGGCGTGGGCAACGTATATCGCTGCGAATTGTTGTGGGCGTGCGAGTTGAGCCCGTGGGCGCGAATCTGCGAGTTGAGCAAAGACGAATGCGACGAACTCGTGCGGCTCGCCCACGAGATGTTGCGCGCCAACCTGCGCCGAGTGGAGCGCATCACGGCGCCGTCAATTGATGGTGGTCTCGCGGTGTACGGGCGCCAGGGAAAGAAGTGTGATCGCTGCGGTGATCTCGTGCGCGTGACGCACCACGGCGAAGCAAACCGCGTGCTGTACTGGTGCGCCGGTTGTCAGACTGCACACACGCCACCCGTCACCGCGCCGCGCCGACTCGCTGACGACACGCCGACCGACCAACATCCGGCTGCGTTGATCTTCGCCGAACCAATCGACGACCGCTAAGCACATTCGGCCCGCCACCGATTTCGCCTGCTCGGCGCAGTGATTCAGGTATCGACACCTTAAGTGGTGGCGATTGCCTCGACTACGTTCACGCGCGTCGCGCGCCACGCCGGATAGAACGACGCGACGACACCGAGCACGAATGACAGAACCAGGATTGCCACCGTGCCCCCTACGGGCACGGTGAAACCGATCAATTCGTCACCAGATGTGAGCACGATGACGAGCCCGAGACCCAACCCCAGCACGACACCGGTCACGGCGCCGACGAGAGACGTGACCACGCT